>Ga0172382_10004116_pt1 | contig 22471 bp, 19 predicted proteins | sample Leawel138RmetaG_FD_122245 | JGI IMG/M metagenome (GOLD analysis project Ga0172382, IMG submission 122245) | Leachate microbial communities from a municipal landfill in Southern Ontario, Canada - Leachate well 138R metaG | ecosystem: Engineered > Solid waste > Landfill > Unclassified | place... | reverse complement strand
ATTGTTCTTCTCAAACTCAGTGGCAGCTTCGAACAAGGCCTCTTCAGTCCAATCTGGTAGAATTAAATCTAATAAAATCAGATCGAAGGGCGTTTTATTTTGCACCACCAGAAAGCTCGTGAAATTCAAAAAATGCTGCACACTAAAACCGAACTCTCGCAGCTGCTTTGTGATCATAGCGCCGACATTCCCATCGTCTTCTATGATGGCAATATGGTGCTCATGGCGCGCCTTTGACGGTTTATAGGGGCTTTGCTGCATTTGCGCCTCTACTACTGGCGCCGACGGTTGGCCGCGCATATTGTTTTGTAACAACTGGTGGAAGAGGGTATCTAAGCCTTTGATCGTAGGAAGTTCGGGGGCTGGCGCATTGAGCAGCCCCTTAAGCAGCAACTCCAGTTTATCGACTATGTGTTTGGTATCTGATAACCCAAAGGTCTCGCTCGACCCTTTTAAGTTATGCACCTCTCGGTACACGGCAGACAGCATGTGTGCGTCCCAATTTTTACGCAATGAAATCCACAAGGTAATGATTTGTTTCTTTTTATCCGGCAGTGCATGTAAAAACTGTCGTTTAAGTTGCTCTAACGAATCTTCAAAACTCATAGGCAATAGATATCCTAAATAATTGAGCCCTAGGTCTTAATCTCTATGTAGACGCTACGCCAAGACGTTAAAACCCGTTCACTCCAACACTGAAATGGAAACTGCTCTGGAGAAGCATGTAACAGATTCAATCAATTGCACTTATCTTTACACTCACTCATAGAGTGTAAACCACTGCGACAAAAACGACGGGGAAATGCTGAGATTGCATAGGTATTGATAAGAATTTTGGGTCGAATAGCCGAAATCAGCACAGTGATCGCGAACAACATAATGCTAAATATTTTATGCAAAACAGCATGATAATGATGACATATATTTTTTATTAAATACGACTGTGATAAGTTAGCGTCTGTAAAAACAATCACTTGTTGCAAAAGGATCGTTGTCGGTGAGCACAGTGTTTTATAATGACCACGCCGAAATACTCGCGGCACAGTATTTGTCTAAAACCTTTGAAGAAGTGCATTCGAGTTGGTTGCATCATCTTTTGCCTCTACTTACCAAAAATACATTGTCGATATTGGATGTGGGAGCAGGTTCTGGGCGGGATGTGCATTATTTAGCCGAAAAAACAGAGGGCAAAGAGACACAAATTATTGCAGTCGAACCTGCGGTTGTTTTAGCGAAAATGGGGCAGGTGTTAACTCGGGATCTACCCGTGCGTTGGATTGAGGATGGTTTACCTCAGTTGCAAAAAGTGGTTGGCCTAGCGCAACAGTTTGATCTGATTTTACTCAGCGCTGTGTGGATGCATTTATCTCCCTCAGAGCGCCCACTTGCACTAGCAACACTCTCACGCTTACTCAATTCGACTGGACTTTTAGTCATCAGTTTGCGCCATGGCCCAAGCCCCGATGCGCGCGTTATGCACCCAGTCAGTGCCGATGAACTGCTCACACTTGCTGCAGATTGTCAGCTACAACTTTTAGATTTGAGCCAAGATGAAACCGATAAACTCGGTCGCTCACAAGTGCATTGGCAGACGTTAGTTTTAACACCCAAACTGATGCCAAACGTAAATGCACCTGAAGCAAGCGTTATTATTCAGGAGCGACTGAATGCCGATTGATGCGAGAAGACAAGTTGAATTTATTAGCTATTTACAACGTCTATTAGTTGAAGGGGATTTCGTTGCAACTTACAAATTTGCCTTACTGCATGCGATCGCCGATATCTGTATCGAACGGCCATTAATACTCAATGCTGATCCTGCGCTGAAAACCGCGATCAGTATTGATGATTTGGTAGAGAAGTTTATTGAACTTTACTGGCAACACTCTTTGCCTTTTGGTGCCAATGATGGGTATTTTGTCTTGATCCAAAATAGTGGAAAGCAATCAGCCTTGATCAACAGTTTGATTGAACTACGCCATCAAGGTGTTAACAGTCTATCCCAGTTAAAAGCGCATCTTAGTTATCCAGCTTTATTGCGTAAAACGCGCTGTACGTTTAAAGATGGCCCCTTATGGCGCTTACAAAACTTGTCTCGTAATAAAGAATGTTTTCTTTATCCCCATGATAAAACGAAAAATTACATCGAGTTGAATCCGGGTATCGCATTTTGCTTCAGGCGATTTCACGATTTAGTGGTGTCATTGGCTCGTACTCAATGGGTACAAAAAATCGCCGAGTTTCCAGCAAATCAGGTCATTATAGGCAGTAAAGGCAATTTAAGTGAGTTTCTGTTTGGTAGCGACAGACAGACGATCACCCATGCTAGACCTGTACTGCTTGATATCCAAAAAGGCCAATGCTTCTATTGCCAAAAATCATTAAAAGAAACAGGCGAAGTGGATCATTTTATCCCTTGGGCACGATATCCTAATGATTTAGGCCATAATTTTGTCCTCGCACATAGCAGTTGTAATAATCAAAAACGCGATCATCTTGCCGCTCAGCACCATAAAGATAACTGGTATGAGCAAAATATTATCCAGCATGGCCAAACGTTACACTCTGAACTCAGTCGATATTTCGTCTGTGAGAGTGATCGCTCTGAAGCCATTACGACTTGGGCTTATCAGCTTGCAGGACAAAATCGTTCGCCTCTCTGGCTCGATAAAAAGACCTTTGTGCCTTTTAATGCATTAGACAATGACCTGTCAAATACAGCAATTTAGAGCATGCTCACAGTTTTATGGCACTTATTTTTAGCACTCGCCAAGGTCGAGTGATCTTAAAGCATTTGTTCCTGCAATTGAGTGAGCAACGCTGCCAAGCTAAAGTAATCGATGAACTATTTACATGTTATCTTGGTGGCATTACATTTTATCTTCATTGATTTTGTTACCTGTTGATAGTAAAGGTTTACTTCCTGCCAAGGTAATTGATTTCAAAGAGAATAAGGAGTATTTGGTGGATATATATGGCGCACTCGTTCAGTGACAACAAGCAGATGAATGCACCATGGAATTTATTGATAATACATGTCTAGTTTTGGAGGTTCGATGATGAAATCGATTTTCTTACTGCTCATATCTGTGCTTGTGCTGATAGGTTGTACAACGCCTAAATCGCCGAGCGAAGTGTATGACGAGTACAATGCTAAGGTACAGAAGGGGATGAGTTATCAAGAGGACAAGGCTTACTATACCCAACGTAAGCAAGCGGATGTTGAGTCTAAGTTCCCACAGTATATGCAGCAGATGAAGCTGTCCCGCGATGAAGTGATCGCATCTTATCTTTCATTTTCAAAAGCCGCTGCCAAGTGCAAAGCACTCACCTTAGTGTCGCAGGTGATAGAAGGGGATACGGCCGTCCTTGAATATGCACAAAAAGATCTCTGTGGTAATGCATCGGAGGCGAATGAAAAACAAAGAATTAGCATGATAAATGAAGGTGGTTGGAAAATTGATGAGCTCCAAATTAGTCTCTAAATCATTTGGAATGTCGTATCTATGACAGGATTTTATGAGTTTTTTAGCCTGCCAAACGGAGTTGAAGTTACTTGCCCCCATTGTGCTGGCTGCGCCACTTTTACCTTTGCCCATGTTTTTCGTTTAGAGAAAAAAGATGTGCATTTATTTGAGGGTAGGCAGTTTGAGATCAAGCAGTTTAATCAAAGGTTTGCCCATAAATGGCCTGGTGTGCTGTTTTTCCCTCCGCTATTGGATGCTTCTTGGCGGGAAAAATTGCCAGAAAAATACCAAGGTACTTCGACTTGGGAACATAGGGCGAACAGTGCTTTTACAGATGGTACAGATCTTGGTCTTATTTGTTGTTATCAGTGTATGGCAAAACAGAAACATCGACTTGAATGGCCCAATGACGCATTTTATTCCCTTGAGTTTAAAGGTCATTCACTTTGGGCATTTAATAAACAGATGATGCTTCAGATCCGTGATTATATTCAGGCCAAAGATCGCAATGCAGTATTCGAGTCTGAGCCGATAGTCATTCGACATTTGCCGACAATTTTTAAACTGGCTAAAAATCGCGAGATATTGGTTAAAAAAATTAATAAGCTAATTTATAGCCCATAGTTTCTACATACCTATTTCAAAGACTTGTGTGGTCAATCTCATCGAGTAGTTGTGTTAAGTTGTCTGTGACTCGGATATTTGCTTTTCTATTAGTTATTACAGTTAGCGGGTCTATTATCATGTCGAAATATCATATTGGCACTACCGAGGATGAATTCGAACCCGGTTCCGGCGGCCATATACTTCGTAACAAACTCGCGATAACCGATGAAGAGGATATGGCAGAGGTAGAGACTCAGTTGTTACTAAAGCTTTATGAGTACGTGTTTCAATCTGGTGTTATTGAAAGCGAGCATCTATCGGTTGGTATGCTCTTTGAGTGGCATCGAAAATGGCTCGGTAATGTTTATTACTGGGCTGGTGAGCGGCGTACAGTCAATATGGGAAAAGGTGGTTTCGAATTTACGGCAGCGGCTCAAATACTTAAGTCTCTCACTCAGTTTGAAAAGGAATATTTAAGCAAGTTCAATGGTTTAAATTCGTTTTCTAGAGACGAAGTTGTGAGTTACTTGGCTGAAAGTCATGTGGAATTTATCCTAATTCACCCATTTAGAGAGGGAAATGGACGTTTGTCACGTTTGATACTCGATGTGATGGCAGTAAAGGCGGGTTATCTCCCACTTGATTATGGGATTTGGGAACAAAATAGAGATTTTTATTTTAAGTCAATTCAAGCAGGGTTGGGTGGGGATTATCAACATATGGCTCGTTTGGTAAACGATGTGCTCAGCGCTAAAAACGAATGAAGTTTAGGCTAAGGTCAAATGACTGAAACGGCTTTTTTTGGCCTTCAATTTTGCTTCAACTTCAGCCGTAGTTTTACCCGTCTCAATAGCGGTTGAACTGGCCACAGCGCGATAGAGTCGATTTTGAGTCACTTGTGTGTTTTTTGATTTAGTTTTCATAGGATCAACCTCAATTAAGTGCATGAATTATAGCACTCTAGATAACGAATAGACAGCTGTGTATCCAAGGCCCAAAGCAGCAATACTTCATGTTTTACCAATCATATCGCTCTTTAGATATCGATAAAAAGTCGTCAGTAGGTTCTCCAATGACGACTCTTTTAATCAAGCTGACATAGCCGATTAAGGTTTATCAAAGCACAACATTACGCGCTTTTTCTCGCTTCCATTTCAGCTTGGCTTGAAAGGTACTCATCGAAAGTGCCTTGGAAGTTAATCACTTTTTTATCTTTAATATCAATGATACGTGTTGCGAGTGACGATACAAACTCACGGTCATGACTGACGAATATCAAAGTGCCTTCAAAGTCTTTCAACGCATTATTGAGTGCTTCGATGGCTTCCATGTCCATGTGGTTAGTCGGTTCGTCCATGATCAGCACATTGATGTCTTGCATCATTAACTTACCGAATAACAAGCGGTTTTTCTCTCCGCCTGAACAGTTACGGGCTTTCTTGTTCGCGTCATCTTCGGTGAACAGCAGACGGCCTAACATGGCGCGTACCATAAGATCGTTGTGCTTAGGTTGGCGCCACTGTGACATCCAATCCATTAACGTGTAGTCATTATCAAATTCGTCACTGCTGTCTTGTGGACAGTAGCCGATTGATGCGTTTTCTGACCACTTGATCACGCCTTTATTATGTTCTAAATCATTGACTAAGCAGCGTAGGAAAGTGGTTTTACCCACGCCGTTTTCGCCGATAATCGCTAATTTTGCACCGGCTTCGAGGATTAAGTCGCCGCCTTCGAATAGCAGCTCACCATCAAACCCGTGGGCCAAATCTTCGAGGATCAGTGCTTGGCGATGCATTTTCTTGCCAGCATCGAAACGAATAGAAGGGTGAATACGGCTTGATGATTTCACTTCATCAAGCTTGATCTTGTCCATTTTTTTCGCGCGCGAGCTGGCTTGTTTTGCCTTAGATGCGTTGGCACCGAAGCGGTTAACGAAGTCTTGCAGTTCTTCGATTTCAGCACTCTTCTTGGCGTTGCCCGATAATAATTGTTCACGGATCAAAGACGATTGTGCGAGGAAGTATTCGTAGTTACCAGGGTAAATGCGCAGTTCGCCGTAATCGATATCGGCCATGTGGGTACATACGGCATTCAAGAAATGCCTATCATGGGAAATAATGATCATGGTGCATTTGCGTTTGTTCAACTCGGCTTCTAACCAGCTAATGGTATGTATGTCCAAGTTGTTGGTTGGTTCGTCGAGCAGCAAAATATCTGGGTTGGCAAATAGTGCTTGTGCCAACAATACCCGCAGTTTCCAACCCGGTGCGACTTGTTGCATTAGGCCGTAATGGAAAGATTCTTCAATACCCGCTTCGAGCAGAATTTCACCGGCGCGGCTTTCGGCGCTGTAGCCATCCATTTCGGCAAATTCACTTTCAAGATCGCCAACGCGCATGCCATCTTCTTCCGTCATATTCGGATTGGCGTAGATTGCATCGCGTTCCTGTTTGACTTTCCACAGGGTAACATCCCCCATGATCACCGCATCGATCACACTGTATTGTTCAAACGCGAACTGATCTTGGCTTAGGGTACCGACTTTTAAGCCGGGCGTGATGGACACATTGCCAGAGGTTGGCGCTAACGCTCCGCTGAGGATCTTCATAAAGGTCGATTTGCCACAGCCATTCGCGCCGATCAAACCATAGCGGTGACCATTGCCAAATTTCGCTGAAATGTTTTCAAACAATGGCTCAGGGCCAAACTGCATCGTGATGTTCGCGGTAGAGATCAAAGGAGCTTTCCTAGGTATTTGCTAACGGGGATTGTGACAAACAAGCCTCAAAATGAAACATGCGCTTCACCCACTCTAAGCCAAAACATTAAAGTTGGGATAATAAGGTCGCGGAGTATACAGACTAAGGGCTAAAGATGCGAGCAAGGATGTGATGCGCAGCTATAAATCGAGCCGTTTCAGTTGCGTTTATTTTGAGGCTGACCCAAGGCATTAGCGGATCATAGGCAAAATATTGGGACAGGTTTGAGCTTGATGCTGAGTTCATACCTGTTAGCGTGATATCGCGGATATGTAGATTAAAACTGTCAGCTGCGGCGTATTTTCTTTGCCCTAAAGCCGATGCCAAACCTCGCTAGCGCAAATAAAAGAAGGCGTTTAGCTTATTTACCGTTATTATTCCCGCAGTTTTGTCGAGCAGCAGATTTTACGGCTAATATTTAATGGCTCTGTTTGGAGGCTTTAGGTCCTTAAGATTTAAGATCTAAGCATCACGAGTAACAAGGTTTAACGCCAGATGCTATTGCCGTAACAACGTCAGTGGCTCATGACTTCATAACTTGAGTGATTTCTCTAATCGCGAATTTTAGTAGCGAATTGAGTCACTCGTTTAACAACTCAAAACCGTAAACTAATACAGTAAAATCAGCCAATAGGGCTGAACTTGGAATTCCCATGATTGAAGAGCAACAGAACAACCCATTACACGGCCTCAAACTCGAGACAATGATCACTGAGTTAGTCGATTTTTATGGCTGGAAAATTTTATACGCGGCATTAAAGCTAGGTTGTTTTAACACCAACCCGACCATTGAGGCCTGTATTATTTTCCTCAAGAAGACTGAGTGGGCGCGGGAGAAAGTGGAAAACTTTTACCTGTATCGATTCAAACGTATGCCTAAAGCCGTCGGTGAGCAGTTTGATCTTAAGCCACGCGAACGAGGTTTTGCCTCAGGTATCGCGCCGCGTAAACCGATGGAACTCACCATAGAATCTATCGCTAAAATGCAGGCACAAGCCAGCGCCGAGTACGAAGCGGGTAATAAACGTCCTAACTCTGGTTATGGCTCAGGTAAGAGCTTTGGTAGTGGTTCAGGTAAAAGCTCTGGCAAAAAACCTACGGGTGGACGTGGCACCGGCTCTGGATATGGTTCATCGAATAGCAACTCACAGCGTCGCAGCGAACTCCGAAACGAGCCAAGAAACGATTCAAGAATGGCTGAGCGTTCCGGACCAAGCCCATCGACGGATGACAACGATCCGTGGGGCACTAAACGCGGCTAATCCCATGTCTGCCGAATTGAGTGGGTATGGTTTTTCACAGGCGTTAGTTTTACATTCGTGATTTACAGTGACTAGACTCAACTTGCTATTTTCGTACCCGTAAAAAATTAGCTCTGGTATGAGTTAGCTTTTGTAAGAGTCGTTTTTAAGTCATGGCTCTAGTTGTATGATAGAACATCTGATTTATCGCCTGATTTAAAGAGAAGAGGTTAGCTGTTGAATACAGCTAACCTCTTTTTCATGATTAACTATTCACTTTATTGCATTAAGGTGAGAAAAATCTCGGGGATTATAGTTTTATATTTGCATATCATGTGCATAACCAGTTAATTCATCAATTTGCAATCAGATGGTGCCGGTTGCTCATGTTTACGACCAATACCAGCGCCTTCTCTAACACCTGTGCTTTATATTCTATACCTTTGTTCATCTTAGTCTGCTAAATGCCCAGAGTTAACGTCAAGGTGTTTGACGATACAGCTCCAAGGTAACCATTTAAATGTTTAATTCTCATTGGGTAAGTAGTTTTAGCCGTCTTGCTCCACCAGCATTCTCTGTTGCCAAACGCCGCTGCCGTCATTCAGCGCCAAGGGATATGTCAATCATTACTATATGTGAACTGCGGTTAGGCTTAGTGGCTGGTATTCGTTTGTGTCTAATGCAGGATAACTTAAGTTTGCCTGACATAGCTGAAAAACTGATAATGAGCCCAGCCACCTTAAAACGTTGTTTGGCCGAGATGGATTTAAACTTTGCCCAACTCGCTGATACTTGCCGATGAGACCCGTTTAATCAGAGCACTGTATTACTTGGCTACACCTGCGCAAGATGCCCACAGTATTACCACTTCTTTATCCTTCAGCGACGCCAGTGATTATAGGCGTTCTTTTAAACGCAGGACTGGCCAATTACCCACTTATTTTCGCAGTTGGCTTGCTTAAGCCATAAGCCATTAAAAACTATCTTACTTATATCTTAAGCTGATACTGCCGCGGTTTGCCTATTCCAAATGTGAATAACCATGCAGGTAAAGCGCGGAACAGTGAGAAAAACCCCGAAGTTATATCCAACATTTTGAATATTTAATGAATAAATAATCAACTTGGCGTTTTATGGCCTTTGCTGGTGAATCATATATTTTATGCGGTTTTATAGGGGGTTCTGTTGATTGCGGTTTTATCTATGATGTAATGATTTAACCGAACGAATAACTAGACACTTTTTTCCATCGCTTTTTTGACTGTGCCATGGTCTCAGATAAACAATGGCATTTATACTCGTTTTCCTATTGCAAAAAACGTGGTGAATAAAAGGCTGAGATGGAGGAACTGAGTGATGAGTGACGAAAAAATCACTGGACTTTATTTCATCGAGAAACTTCAACGCATTTGGATTACTTTTACATTTAGACATCCAGAGCCAGTAGATGACATCGACCATAAGACGTATATGGAGCTGCTAGATAAAATAAAAAATTCAGATGGAACGCGATATGATTTGTACACCTATCTCCTATCAAAGCAAAACAAGTGCACAGACATTCTCCAATTTCTTAAAACACACCCGCAGTGAGAATAATTTATCTCAAGAAGATTTATGTAGTCTGCTCAGGCAAAAAAGCTGCCTGTTCGATATGTTAGATTCCATCACTATTAGCCGTTGGGAGCGGGGAGTTAACATTCCATCCTTAGCTAAACAGTCTGAAATCGTTGAAATATTTGGCTCTGAACTGTTTGATATTTATCGGGAGGACAAAAAATTCATCAACGAAGGTTTAGCGTTAATTAACCTTTTTGAATCGACCATAGAACGCAGTGATCATCCGTACTACCGTAATACTCCTTATCGTGTCGAGTTTATCGAAAGCCACCATCAAAACTTTATGACCCTGCTGCAACTTAGTTTGATTTATGAAAGTAACCCGCGTTTATCCTTTGTGAGCCGTAAGTTATCTCAACCTTTTTTTCGTGGACTCTCATTGGTGGTGGCTTTTAGCTTTGGGGATCAAATCATTGGACACAGTCTATTCTGCCGCACTCAAGGCAAAATTGCCCTTGAATTTATGAATGATGAGGTGGACTTGTTTGAGGTCATTAACCATAACAGTCAAGCTTTGCCAGATACCTTAATGGTGTTCTCCTCCTTTGGTGTAACGCCTTATATTGAAAATTATATGATGTCTGTTTATCTCAATGAATTGGCCACGAGTCGCTCACTTAAGTTTTTGAGTTTTAATATCTGTGATGAGTCACTAAAACGAAAATTGACGCAATTTAAGTTGCCCATATTTAAAGTAAGAACGATAGAAGGCGGCTTCAAACCAGTCAAAAACTATTCGTTTTTCTCCAGTCGCACAGAAGTCATGGCGAATCGTAATTTACTCAAGCTTTCTGTCATCCCTACATCCAAATCCCAGACGATCGATCCCATTTTCTTTATGCAGTTAGAGACCAATATATGAATATTCTCATCATAGATGATCAACGCTTTATTAGAGAAACCATGAAAGCTGATATCCATAAGTACTTAGCAGAGGACAATGTGGAGATCTATGAAGCCAGTAATGGTAATCAAGGAATTGAACTGATCTTAGCTGTAGAAGCAAAACTTGATTTAGTCATTTTAGATTTAAAAATGGATCAAGGTGACGGTATTGCGGTGATTAATATGTTGGCCTCCGAGCCCCGATTTACTGCCATTCCGATTGCGGTGATAAGCTCCTCGGATAAACGGACTTTAGAACTGGTGGATAGCATTATCACGGGTTTGAAGCTCAACTTGCTTGGCGTATTTGCTAAACCTATCAATGTGAATGACATTTTAACGCCATTGCTAGACGCCTCCGACGATAGAAACCTTGCCCATCAACATGAGTCTATCGTGCAAGACATGGCGGCGAATATCAATGTGCGGCAATTGCTCAAAAATGAACAATTAATTTTGTGTTATCAGCCTAAGATTAACCTTAAAACAAAGGAGATCATCGGTTTTGAAGTGCTTTCACGGCTTTGCGATCAATCCAATGGCTATATTTATCCCGACGTTTTTTTGCCACTGGTGAATCAGCAGGGGCTAAATAGCTTGTTTTCGCGGATGGTTATTTCCCAAGCATTGCAATGTTGGTCGCGTCAACCGTTATTAATGGCGTTTGCCCTGTCGATTAACATTACCGCAGATGATTTGACCTGTGATGAACTCATTGAGTACATCATCGAATGTGGTCGTGAGTATAAACAAATCCATTTGATTTTAGAGCTCACCGAATCACAGGAAATCATTAACCAAGATAGAGTGCTTAACTCAATTGCACGGCTGATCATCAATAATATTGATATTTCCCTCGATGATTTCGGTAAAAGTTATTCTACTTATGATCGTCTTGATGCCATTCCCTTTAAAGAGATCAAAATTGATAAAAGTTTTGTCTCCGATATGGATATCAATCACCAACATTATCTCATCGTAGAATCCACCATCGCGCTTGCGCAGAAGATGCACGTAAAGGTGGTTGCAGAAGGCGTTGAGACAAGTGCAATAGAGTTAATTCTCTCTGAGTTGGGGTGTGATGTTGCCCAAGGTTATTTGTACAGCCCCCCGATTGAAGGTCGTTATCTTATTGATTGGATTGCTCAATATAATAGGAGTGCCTAATGTATGAATGCTAATACTGAGTTACTCAAGGCCTTATCTGTATTCTTTGAGCAATACAGCCAAGAACAGCAATCGCGACTGCGATTGACACTGATTGCTGAATTACAGCGAATGCGACTTGAGCTAGAACAATATGAGTCCTCTGACAGTATCGAAGGGCTGAAACATCAATTTACGGGTATTGCGCGCTACTTGGAGCTTAAAGATATGCTGTCTGTCATGGATGTTTGCGAGCGAGAGCAGTTTGAGTATCAGTTATGCAGCTTGCTAAAGGCCGTAATGGATTACGCTAATGAGCTTTAAATATAGCGCTTGTATCAATATGTTCAGTGGCTTGTGGGTCACTCTGTTGGTGCTGTGGTTAACCTTGTCCCACTCACGTTATGAATTTGACTCCATTTACAATAAAAAAGCAGAAGCGGTTTTTACTTCTTCACGGGATATGTTCTTACAACATGAAATTATGTTGGATGCGCTAAAATCGTTTTTTTATGCTTCGAGTGAGGTAACGTCACAGGAATTTGAGGTTTTTGCTAAGGACTTACTGAAGATCAAATCTGCTGTCGCTTTTACACTGACCCCCGAACTTGAACTGGCCTATATCTCTGATCAGACAATGGCGCCAGAACTTAAGCCACTTAAATTAGTCAAGAATAGTAAAGGCGAACTTCAGGCTAGCCTTGCCGATTACACGTTAGCGGTTGTTAATATCGATGGGCCTAATATGCTTTATTTAGTCTATGCCATTTCTCACCAGCGGATATTAGCGCGGATTGAGCAGGAGCAGGGTGTATGTATTAGCTATCAATTTGAACAATCGTTATTGCAAAGTTCATCCTGTAACCATGAGTTTTCCACAGGCATATTTTCAATGTTTAGCTACTCAGATAGCCGAACTTTGGATATTCCTGGATACCAAACCCGGGTAAATTTACGCATAGAATATCAAGTGCCACAAAAAGAGGTTGTCGAGCTAATCGTGATTATCTTACTGATTGCTTCTCTTGGTATTACTCTGTCTTTTCTTTTGTACTTTAAGTCTAAAAATCAGCATATTGTAGAGCAGATTAAGCTCGATAATCGATCTAGATTAGCAGTACTTTCCAGCATAAATCATGAGATCCGCACTCCTATCAATGCCATTCTTGACTACAGTCGCATGTTAAAAAAAGCGCGCTCACAACCACAAAAACTGGACGAAATTATCGATAAAATGACCTGGTCAGCTAACTTACTTTACTCGGTTGCCGAAAATACGTTGAATTACAGTAAGGCTGAAGCTGGGCAGTTAAAATTGAATCGGCATTTAGTCAATTTACACGAATATCTGAGCAATATTGAGGATTACTATCGTGCTTTTAGTGCGACATCGGGTAAACGTTTACAGGTTGTCGTGAATGAGTCTTTGCCGAAGTTTATCGAGCTCGATGGGACTAAGTTATTCCAACTCATGACTAACATTATCAATAATGCCTTTAAATACAGTACGGGTAGCGAAGTGCATTGTTATATGGACTTACGTCTTAAACGTAACCATAAAGACCATAGTCCTATGCTTAGGGTACTGATCCGCGATTTTGGTGAGGGAATGTCAAAGGAAGCGCAGCGCGCTTTAGTTGATCCCTTTATGCACGCATCTAACTCATATACAACAACATCGGGCATGGGATTAGGACTCTATACTTGTAATCGATTGCTTGAGCAAATTGGCGGTAAGTTTATGTTGCGCAGTCAAAAGGGCAAAGGCACCACAGTGCTGTTACATTTTCCCTGCCAACTTACCGAGGTGAAAGAACGATTAACGATTCAATATGATCAACAAAAAGTGTTAATCATAGATGATAATCTGTTTAACCTTGAGATTTGCAAAGCCATGCTAGAGCACTATCATTTTCAAACCTTCAGTGTTGATAACGCAGCGCAAGCACTTAAGATGTTGATTCACTCATTGCCACATATTGTTATTGTGGATTACCGTTTACAAGATATGAATGGCTTGCAACTTATCAAACAGATGCAACAAACATTACAAAACCTTGCCAGTGATACCCTGCTTGAGCATCACTGTCGCTTCTTTTTGCTTTCAGCTAATGATAGCGATGATATTCCTGAGTTAGCATTATTCCCTGAGGTACATTTCATGCAGAAACCTTTTAGTGCTGAAATATTTCTCAGTAAATTGGCCGTAAAATCGTAAATTATCAAAGCATTGGATCTGGTTTTTAAAGCTTATTTGCCGAATGTGTGGGATTTACATCGCGGTAGAGCCAATCCCGTTGCGGTAATATGGGGGTAAAGACAAAGACGCTGTGATTAGTGTAGAACGCTGCTAATCTAAACATGTCGGAGATCTTCTCTAAAAGCGTCATTGCTAGGAATAATCGATGGAAAAAGAATCTCTTGAGTCTGTTTACCCCTTTTTAACTGAAGCCTTACGGCTAAGCGAGAATGGCCTCGCTGTTTTGGACAAGCACAATCATTTTATCTTTTATAACCATACCTTTGCGAAAATGTTTGGTTTTGTTGATCAAGACATGGCTGGCCGGCATTTTGACGACATGATGCACTTTGCCTTTACCCATAAGCAAGGGCCTAAAATTGATCATGAAACCATAGAGGAATGGCTTGAACTTATTCATGCGAATCAACGTAAATCAGCTTTTCGACGTTTTGAAGTGGATCTGGTCGACGGTAGCTGGCTGCAACTTTCTGAGCAGGTTTATCACAATGGCGATATGGTCATTGTTTGCACCGATATTACCCAGTTAAAACAGGTCGAATTTGCCCTAAGGAATGCGCAGACTGAGTTGAATCGACTCGCACTCACCGATGAATTAACTGGTATTGCCAATCGACGGCATTTTTTCCAGCAGTTAGAGCATGAAATCAAACGCTTGAGTCGTCTACAGTTACCTTTGTGCCTTGTCATGATGGATATCGATTATTTTAAACTCGTTAATGATCGCTATGGGCATCAAGTGGGTGACAAGATATTGCAGCATTTTACCCAATTTATCAGTGCTCGCACGCGCCCATACGATATCTTTGGTCGCTTCGGCGGTGAGGAATTTGCGCTATTACTGCCAGAAACGTCGGTCGATGTCGCGCAGAAAATTGTGACGCGTATGATGTTAGCGCTTGCGAATGAAGATATTTCAGCGATAGTCGCCGATTTTCACTATCAATTTTCGGCAGGAGTGAGTGCGTTAACACCTGTAATTACTCATCATGCCATCGAAGAAAACAGCGGTATTTTAGCGCTTCAGTCTGTGCCTTCACCGATTGAAATAGGAAGTCAGTGCCGTTCAGATGCTGAAAAGCTGGTGGCCGAGGCCGATAAAGCCTTGTACCACGCTAAAACTACGGGGCGAAATCGTGTCGTGGTTTGGGATGATGTGATATTAACGGCTAAAGCTTAACGAACCCTGTGGTTGTCGAAATCTAAGCATCGCGATACCAAACCAAGAGTAAGCGCTGCTTGGCTCCTATTCTTAACTTGATATTGTACTTAATGCAGCGTTTTGTTCCTCTGTCTTTTAACCTAAAATAGCCAGCTTAATGTGTCTCTCACTGCATAGGGTTCAAGGTAAGCCGTGTTAATCAATCAGCAATATAACCGCCATGGACCCGATTATCGATTTGGTGAGCAAGTCACTTTTCTTGATATTAAACAAACCTTTGGTTTTAGCCATGTCCGTGTTGGCCGCTGGGTGACGCGGGATGAATCGCGCATTGCTGCGGATTTAGTGTTTGATTCGCTCGCCGATCTGGCCTTTATATTAAAATTGCCACCTTTGACTTTAGGGCTGCGAGAAACCGTCAGCCTGGCCTTTGGTCATGGCGGCCAAAAGGGCGTTCAGGCCCATTATGCTCCCGCGACCCGAGAGTTAGCATTGGCTAAAAATGCAGGTGCTGGTGCTTTAGCCCATGAGTTTTGGCATGCGTTTGACCATTATATTGCCGCTAAATCATTCAAACCCACTAATAAGCGGTTTCAGTGTGCGAGCGATCTTTGGCTATCCGATCTGCCCATCATAGAGCATCCATTAAATGCTCGATTATCTGAGATCTTCAAAGTGACATTGTTGAGTGGACAGGGTGATAAGCCCCATGATTATGTTCGCCGAGCGATTGCATTAGATAAAAAACATGGGATGCAGTACTTCTCTCGACCAACGGAGATGATGGCGCGAGCATTTGAAGCCTGTATTGAATCCTATACTGATATTTCGAATCCGTATTTAGTGTCGGGAACCCGTTTCTCAACAATGGCAAAGGAGGGAGCTTATCCCGATGAGGCCCACAGACAAGTGATTTTTCAGGCGCTGATCAATTACTTTGAACCGTTGGGGATCGCATTGGGTAAAAATCCCTTAACTAGGGCGTGTTGACGTTTTGAGTCATGCATTTAAACAGAGGTTGGTTTAGCGTCGCTAGAGGGCAAGGCAAAATGTAAAACGACATTCGCCTTAGGTATTTTGAATGTGTTTTGAATGCGAATGGCAGTGGACAGGGGGAGGGTCACGAGCCGTTTGAAAGCTCGTTGCCAATCAAGCTCGCGTGCTTAGTCGACAGCATTTGCCAACAATAGGCCAAACTATGGCGAATCGCATCAAGATATTGAGATGCCTGAGTATCCATTAAATACCAATTGCTGGGTTTTGATTCTGGCATGTGGTTGAAAAATAAAGCTTCAGTATTGATGAGCTGGCTAGGATGAGCAAATTGCTGCCAAATGTTGATAGGGGTATGCGCCAGTGTGATTAGCCATTCAAGTTGCATCTGCTGCGTGGCTGGATTTAGTGCATCTGCGATTAATGAATTCGACTCCTGTAAACGCTCAAGCAAATCAAAGGGATTATATGCGTTTATCCTAGGTGCGACTTGGCATGGTTGCATTTGGTTTATTGCGGATAGGTGAGGTAAAAATACGGACGCTAAGCTAAATTCAGGCCAGTCGAGCGATGGTATCAAAGCCTGGGCAATCCGTCGTTCGCCTAACCAATTATGCACCATGCAAGGTAAGTGATCGTCAGGCGGTAAATCATTGGGTCTTGCTAAACTCGGAAACAGCGACATACGCTGCACTTGCACATGCTGAGACAATTGCTGCATCAATACTATTGTGGTTAACCCAGATGAAGGCCAGCAGCTAAGCTGAGGCGTTAATTCAATCGCAACTTGTGTCAAGGCTTGGGTAAGCAGACCACTTTGTGGATGACCTTGTACTACAAAGGCATATTTTGATTCAGCAAAACCACCGTTGGCGATATTCACTATCTGATTATTTACATTGCTGTTTTCAGCCCATTGAGTACCGTTAAAAATAAATGTCGTACCTGTGGTCGCAGGCTGCCAATCGCCAGAAGCATTACCAATAATGGTTACTTGCTCAAAGGCAAGGGTGCCCGCTAGAGCTTGCAGATCTAATTTAGCATGTGGCATCTGCAAATGTTGATGCATGTGGGTGTGAGACTTAGGCATAGGCGGAACATCTGTTTTACGAACTCAAAATGGACTTCATTGTAATGGATTATCCCCCTGAGCCCAAAGGGTTAATCCATTGAAGTTTACCGGATGCTGTTTTAATGCAGGATAGTTTAGCTTTAGGTATACCGCGCATAAAAGTGATGCGCGGTATTGGCGATTAACAATTAGACTAAAAATTATAACTCAGGCTAAGTTCGACATTTCGCGGTTCGCCGAAGAAACCTTGATTGTAGAAATCAATACTAGAGTAGTACTTTTCATCAAACAAGTTTCGAATATTCAAACGAACAATCGCATCATCAGTGAGTTGATAACTTGCCATAAGATTGGTAAGGAAATAACTGGCTTGTTCAGAGCTTTCGCCGTTAGGCCCCGCATTTTCTACATAAATCTTGCTCTGCCAGCTTAAGTTGCCACCTAATGTGAGATCTTCTAGAGCGCCATCAAAGTGATAGAGCGAAGATAATCGTACTAAGTTTTTAGGCAAATGCGTGCCAAAGGCCGAACCATCGGCTTTTTCAGATTCACTGTAGGTGTAACTGAGGTACAGATCCCAATCCTCTGTGGGTCTACCCGTTAGTTCCATTTCAAAACCACGGTTACTGGTGCCATCCACAGCGCGCATTGGAAAGCTACCATCAGGAAGTGGGTCTTTAATGTTAGGATCTTTTTCCGCCACATTTTCTTTTTGAACTTTAAACACTGCAACACTGGCGGTGAGTTTTTCGTCGAAAAAATCGGCTTTACTGCCAAGTTCAATATTATTGCCAGTTGTCGGGTCTAAGCGTTTGTTATTAGCATCTTTGGCATCTTGAGGCTGAAAAATCTCAGTGTAACTGGTATAAATCGACACACTGTCACTGATATCGTAAATCAATCCTGCATACGGCGTAATGACATCATTGTGCTCATAACCTGGATCGACTTTATATTGGCTGATACGGCTACCTAACAGCAGTGTGATCTGATCGTGCAGATTGAGTTGGGTAGCAATATAGGCACCTTTTTGGATCTCTTCTGTCTCTTCATTGGTAGGGATCGATGGATAATTTGGCTCTGCAATCGAGCCATCCCACTCAAAGAAATTGCCTACGCTTAAAACATCTGTGGTGTAGAAAGAGTCGGCGCTAATATCTTGTTTTGAATAGAGTAGGCCGGTTGTTAGCTTATGTTCTCGACCCAATAGTTCGAATGGCCCTGAAGCAAATATTCGCGCCGCATCTTGCTTACGGGTTGATTGGTAAATCATAGGCAATGCACTCATCCCCAAACCTGTGATTTTATCTGGGGAGCCATATAAATATAGCAAGTGCCCATCCATCTTATCCTCACGATGTTCTATGTCGAGTTTGAGTTCCCAGTTATTATCAAAGTTGTGTTCTAAAGTAGAAAAAACGTTCGCACCATGGCGTTTCCAACTAGACCAAGATGCTGCAGTGGTCGTCGAACGGGGAAGGTCACTCGCTAAACTGCCGTCGGCATAAAACAGTGGCAGCGCTCCCCAAGTGGAGCCTTTTGGATCGCGGTCACTATAGTCCGCGCCCAAAGTGAATAATGTGCTATCACTTAATCTTGCAGTAACGACGCCATAAATTTGCAGATTTTCATCTTCGGCTAGATCGGTAAAACTATCTGATTTTTCATAGGCGGCGGCAAAACGTGCTTGGACATCGGCATCTTCTGTTATGTCCACTGAACTATCACCTTCTACACGATAACTGTCCCATGAACCTACTTTTGTACTGAGGTAACCTCCTGGTGAAGATTTTGGACGTTTACGAATGAGGTTGATGGCGGCCGAGGGTTCTCCTGCACCCGTTAATAATCCTGTTGCACCACGAACCACTTCTACTCGATCGAAGATAACCGTATCGGTCGAAGCATCATTGAAGAAACTAGAATAGTTAACAGGCACACCATCAAATTGGAAGTTAGTGATTGGATTACCACGGGCGCTGAAAAAGTAGCGGTTAGTTTCTGCTTTCTGTGCAGAAATACCCGGTGTTAAAAACATTAAGTCAGCAACATTGTTAAGAGAAAAACTCTGAATAAATTCTTGATCTATAATCGTCACTGACTGCGGCGTTTCTCTCAGTGTTAAGGGTAAGCCCGTTGCTGTAGCAGCTTTATCTAAACGACTACCTTTAATACTGATCACTTCGATATTGGCGTCTGCGTCTGATTGAGTTTCGTCAGCGTAGGAACTCGGCGCTAACAATAGGCTCGAAATGAGCGCTGCTAACAAGGTTTTATCCATCATGATTCCCCATCATAGTATTTTGTGACCGGCATTCTAATTGAAAACAATTCCCAGTACATCGTATTGATAACAATTTGCATTACCTTTACACTCGCGAAATACGATAAGTGTTAGGAAAGTCACAAATGGCGAAGATCAGTAACCGATTCTGGTTTATGTTGCATGGTTGGGTGTCGCTCCCAATTTGGTTGTTATTTTGTTTTATCTGCTTGACGGGGACGATTGCGGTACTGAGTCATGAGATCACTTGGTTAACGAATCCTGCATCGAGGGCGTTGAACCCTAATGATTTACCCGTAAAACCGGTTAGTGAATTAATGACGATTGTTGAGGAAGCCTACCCAAGTGCGGCAGTCTCTGGCGCTATGACCTTAGAACCTTATATGGTCAATGTGATCATGTTCAGTGACGCGGATAAACCCTATGCCATGGCCTATGTCAATCAATACACAGGTGAGATCCAACAGATTAATGAAGGCATGACATTTGCCGGCTTTATCAGATCTTTACATGCTTGGTTATTATTTCCTTGGCAAAGCGGTTACAGCTTGGGCTATTACCTTGTCTGTTCGATGACGCTGTTTATGCTCGCGTCTTTAGTGACGGGACTCATTGTTTATAAACGTTTTTGGCGAAGTTTTTTTGTTCCGAAATTACGAGTGAGTCAAGGTAAAAAGACACTATTGGCCGATTTGCATAAATTATCTGGTGTGTGGTCTATTTGGTTTATCGCGATTATGGCCGTTACCGGATTATGGTATTTAGTCCAAGCCATTTTTTGGCATGCAGATATTGATATTGAGCCACATGCGCCATTGGTTGCTGCTGAGCAATTGCCCTTTATCCAAAAGGGTGATGTGAATCCCGCAGATCCAAGCGTGTCATTTGCACAAGCCTTAACATTAGCACAAACGCACTTTCCTGACTTTCAACCAAGCTATGTGATGAAACCCGAGCATAATCGTGACATGTATCATCTGAGCGGTAGTGGCGAGCACATTTTTTACGATCAGTATTCTTACAACCTTAGCATTAACCCTTGGACGGGGGAGATTGCAAGAGCGACATCACCCGAGACGATGACAGGGATACAAACACTAATGCATATCGCAGATCCTTTGCATTACGGTACCTTAGGTGGTATCTGGACAAAAATCATTTGGTTTATTTTTGGGGTGATCCTATCGGGTATGTCAATCACGGGATTTATGATGTGGGGACTGCGTAATGTGCGTGCAATTAAAAAAATGGAATCCCCCAGTACTGTGACAGATAGGTTAGAGGAGGTACGTTAATGGCTTTCATTCATTCAACTTTTTGGCAAAAAAATAAATATAAACTGAGTGGGTTTATTCTATTGCTCCCCCTATTGTTTTTGTATCAGTCGCTAACACCTACATTTCCACCGGCCTGGCAGACTCAAGAGTTAGGTGAATTTAAAATAGCCCCTTTACCCTTAGATCTAAAAGCACCCTATGTGCATCATGATGACTATGTGAAAGATTTTATGTTGGTTTTTGAAAAAGGTGAGGTAGGCAATATACGCCAAGGCTATGCCAATATTGGAACGCAGGCTTTGCCAATAGCAGATTTACAGCGCAGTGAGAATGGTATTTTACACGGTAATAAGCATGGCCAACACGTACACGCCATCGCAACTAAGACGCTAACCTCCGCCGATAGTCTGTGGATATCGATAGAGAATTGGCAAGGTGAGTGGCAAGTGGCAAAGTGGCCTCTGCCTGCCGAGCTAATAGTACAGACACACTGATGAAGTAAAAGCTAAACACTAATGGCGATCCTATGGAGTAATAATCGCAGGGTCGCTTTTAGTGGCGTAGATTAAGAATGATTAACCGAATACGGGTAAAGAATAACCTTTTTCACCGTAAACGCTCACTTTTGAAGGCATAAACACAGCGGGGACGTTTATTCCTCATTAATAAATGATGAATTTGTTATATACATCACCAAAATACAAATGAAAGTGATTCGCAATAGTGTTACCGTATGTTCATCCTAAATAAACTCCCTAAATTACTATGCGCTTTTATCTACTACCTCTCGCGTCTGCCATTACTTTGGCATTAAACCCTTTGTCAGTTTTGGCTGCAGAGCCGTCTTCTGCAGCAGATGCAAATGATCAAAATATTGAAAAAATAACAGTGATGGGCAAGTACACTGTGAGTCGAACCATTGATACCGCCACAGGTTTAGGGCTGTCACTGCAGGAAACGCCACAGTCAGTGAGCATCTTGACCGCTGAACGGATCCAGGATCAGGCACTCAATACCGTTGTTGATGTGGTTAATAACACAGTAGGTTTGTCTTCATCTAAAACAGATAACGTTCGAAATGGCTTTATGGCCCGTGGTTTTGCGGTTCAGAATTACCAGATCGATGGCGTACCTTTATCTTGGAGTTTGGGGGGCGATGCAGGTGAGACTGTGTCAGATATCTCTCTGTACGAGCGTGTAGAGGTGGTGCGTGGTGCAACAGGCTTACTAACGGGAGCAGGGGATCCTTCTGCTTCAATCAACCTAGTGCGCAAACATGCCGACAGTGACGAACTTAAGGGCTATGTTGATGTTGCTACGGGTAGCTGGGATAAAAAACAAGTTACCGCAGATGTTTCTAATGGCCTCAACGACAGTGGCAGTGTACGTGGTCGCATGGTCGCGAAATATGTCAATAGCGATTCTTATCAGGATCTTTATCAAGACCGTAAGACCATTCTTTACGGCGTAATTGATTCAGACATTACTGACAACACTATGCTGCGCGTCGGCGGTAGTTACAATAACAATAACCCCAAAGGAGCGATGTGGGGTGCATTACCAGCAGTATTCAGCGATGGTTCAGTTACTGATTGGGATGTTTCTACTACAACAGCGGCAGATTGGAGCCGTTGGGAAACGACTAACATCAACTATTTTGCTAACTTGAACCATTATTTCAGCAATGGTTGGCAGT
>Ga0172382_10004114_pt1 | contig 22478 bp, 10 predicted proteins | sample Leawel138RmetaG_FD_122245 | JGI IMG/M metagenome (GOLD analysis project Ga0172382, IMG submission 122245) | Leachate microbial communities from a municipal landfill in Southern Ontario, Canada - Leachate well 138R metaG | ecosystem: Engineered > Solid waste > Landfill > Unclassified | place... | reverse complement strand
CCACAAGTTTACCTTCTTCGACTTCTACAGCAGCGATTGCTGGAGTTCCGCCGTTTACATCAAAAGTAACTTTGTGTTTCTTTGTTGTCTCACCACATGCTGCAAGTAATACTACAGCAAGAACAAGACCTAAAAATGTAAATATTTTTTTCATTTTATCTCTCCTTTTCTACCTTTAACTCAGGTTTTCATTCATTTTACACCAATAATTACACGATGTCAAGTTTTTTTTACATTTTTTTTCGACATTGAAACTTAATCTTTTAGCCCTGTAAACGCATTCATTATTTTACTTATATTTATATTTGTCTATTTGTGTAGTATAATAAAGTACACTTATTTCTCGACATGCATTTTATATTATGGTAACAAAGGTTTAACTCTATCCTTTATATATACGCATGCGCGCAATAAAAAAAGGAGGTGTGTTTAGTATTAATGTTTTAAATTATTACTAAGCAAGCATATGAAAAAAAGATTATTTGGTTTATTTAGTGTTATTTTTGCGCTAGTTTTATTAGTTGCCTGTGGTGGCAAAACATTTGAAGTCAGTTTTGACCTAAATGGTGGCACATCAGCTGAAACAATTGAAGTGCAAAAAATTAAAGAAGGAAACCTGGTAACAAAACCAGCAGACCCAACTAGAGAGGGTTATAACTTTAATTATTGGGTCTATGAAAATGAAGAATGGAACTTTGAAACAAACAAGGTTGAAGAAAATATGACTTTAACTGCTACATGGGATTTAAGTGAATATGTAGTTAGCTTCGATACTTTAGGTGGCGCACCAATTCCAGAAGCACAAAGTGTTGTTCACGGACAAAAAGCATTAGAGCCTGAAGTTGTACCAACATTAGAAGGCAATGAGTTTGTTGGTTGGTTTGTAGGTAATGATGAATACGACTTTGATACTATCGTTACAGACAACCTAACAATTACTGCAAAATGGAATTTACTCTATGTTGTTACATTCAACCCTAACAATGATACTTTAGTGTTTACACGTACAGTCTCAGCAAACACGCCTGTCCTTAAGCCTTTAAACCCAGGTAAACAAGGTCATGTTTTTGCTGGTTGGTATTATCTTGATGAAAACGAAGAGGCTCAACTATGGGACTTTAGCACTCCTGTCACCGAAGATATGGAACTCTTTGCTGATTGGAATACAGCTGAAGAACATGTCAATTTAGATTTTGATGCGATTGAACTTACTATAGTTGATGATATGATTGAGTTGCCTAATAGAGGCCCAATCAATAACATTAGACTAACTTGGCAAACAGATAATCCAGCAGTTGTTACTTCTAAAGGGATTGTTATCCCACCATTAAAAGGTAAGGGAGATGCAACAGCTACATTAACTGCAACTACTACTTTTGCTGGTATAACATATAGCAGAGATTATACTATAAATGTTCCTGCAAAAGGAGACCCAGTAGTTACTAGCGAATTAGATGTTTCATTTACAAACCTCACTAACGAGTTCACTGTTGCAGATGCTAACATTACTGCATACTTTGTAGATGATGGAAATCTTCCATATTTAGATATCCAATCATTTATGCTACTACTCAATGGTTTATTTTATTCAGATGAATTAACATTCACACCTAATGGAGATCTTTTAGTGATTTCTTATGAAGTTACCGATGAAGAATCAAACGAAACTTATTACTATAGTGCGACAGTAGATTTTCATGAAAAGACTGTCTACACTGAAAAAATGTCTTTCTTCAACAACTATATTCAATCTACCGCTACTGACTATAGCGCAGGTATAAACTATGTTGATTATTATATTGAACCAGGTTCTTCAGTGACATTTTATCTTGATGATTATAATGTGGAAATGATTGTTCATGAAGTTGGCGAACAAGTTTATTACTTAATGCCTTATAACTTCTTAAGCACTCTTTTCACACTAGAAACATATTATAGTTTCTATTATAATGGCGACGGCTTTTATGGTTTCTATTCAATACCAAAAGCTAGTGACCCTGATGATGAATATGCTACATTTGAAACAATTAAAACATCTTCTTACAATAACACACAAATACCTAAAGATGTTGCCTTATCAGCCTTTAATCAAACAGCGTTTATTTTTGATTACTTCTTTGGGTTAAGAAATAAACCTAGATATGCAGTTCAAAACTCATTCTATGAAAAAATAACGCCAAACATTAATAGTTTCTTAGGCACAACTAAAAACTTTAATGTTGCAGTAAGAAGTTTCATCTTAAAAACATTAGATGAACTACACTCAAGTTATCACTTCCCTGGTTACTATAATATGACTTATTTTAATTACCCTTTATCACTTTCAGATTTAGGTCCAAAAGTTACTTCTTGGTACGAAGATGGTGTTTGGGAGGTTCAAGCTTCAATTTCTAGTTACCATAATGATGATAGAGAAGGTTATAAGTTCTTAGATACTGCCAAAGAAACTGCTGTAATCTACTTAGATGGCTTTAGTACAGCAAGCGTTGATGAAGAAAAAACTGCAGAAACCGACTCAGATGTCTTTATGAGCGAAACATTAGCTGCAATCTTTGCGGAAAATCCAAACGTTAAAAACATCGGTATCGATTTATCTTATAATACCGGCGGAAACATTGGAGCATTATTAAGAGTATTAGGTTATATTACTGAAAAGCCAATTGAAATGAGTTACCAAGACCCATTAACTGGTCAAAAACAAACATACTTTGTAACACTTGATCAAGAAGCTTATGAAACTGTTAATTGGTTCTTTATTACTTCGCCAGTAACATTTAGTGCTGCTAACTTAATGACTGCAATCGTTAAAAACCAAAAATTGGGGCCAATCTTTGGGACTACTTCTGGTGGTGGTGCAGCATCAATTAATCCATTTATCTTGGCTGAAGGTACATTAATTAGTATTAGTAGTAATAACTTAATTAGTATTAGAACTAAAAACCCTGATAATTCATATACTTACACAGATGTTGAAGACGGTATTGAACCTGATTTAATACTTTCGCCAAGAAACACGCAAAACCCTGTGAAGATTTTAGAGTTAATTGAAGAATATTTTGGTGGTTAATTAATTAATTTTAAAAAAAAGCATTTTAACTTTTCGTTAAGATGCTTTTTCTTTTTCTTATCTAAGTAAAAAAGAAGCCGCACGGCTTCTTTCTTGTTTATCTTATTTTTGGTAATTTGAATAATCCATACTAAGCATTCTTTGATAGTAATTCCATCTGTTCATAGCATCCTTCAAGTTCTTATCTAAAAGTGATTTCGCTTCAGTTGGGTTTACTTGTCTTAATCTTGCATAACGGTTTTCACTTAGTAGGAATTCTTCATATTTATCCCAACTTGGCTCTTTCGAATCTACCACTAATGGATTTTCACCGTTTTCTAAGCGTCTTGGGTCAAATCTAAATGTTGGCCAGTATCCACACTCTGTCGCAAGTTTAGCTTGGCTAGATGAGTTTTTAAGTCCTCCCTTAATGCCGTGTTCAATACATGGCGAATAAGCAATTACTAGTGATGGTCCGTTATAACTTTCAGCTTCTTTTAACGCTCTTACTACTTGAGCCGGACTAGCACCATGTGAGATTTGCGCAACATAAACATGTTCATAAGTCATCGCTAATGCTGCTAAGTCTTTTTTCTTAGTTGGTTTACCTGAGGCGGTAAACTTAGCGATAGAACCTTTTGGTGCAGCTTTACTTGATTGTCCGCCAGTGTTTGAATAAACTTCTGTATCTAATACTAAGATATTAACATCTTCGCTGTTTGCGAGAACGTGGTCAATACCACCATAACCAATATCATATGCCCAACCATCTCCACCAAAGATCCATTGACTGATTTTGATAAAGTATTGTTTTAAGTCTAATAATTCTTTTGCGTAAGGAGCTTTAACTTTGCTTAATTCAGCTACTAATGGTTCGTATAACTCTAAAGTCTTATCTCCATCAGCTCTATTTTCTATCCATGCTTCTGCTAATTCTCTTAAAGCTTTTGGCATTTCATCTAAATGTTCAGCCATAATTGTTTGAACTCTATCTCTTGTTGTTTCATAACCAACTCTCATACCAAACCCAAATTCAGCATTATCTTCAAATAATGAGTTTGCCCATGCTGGTCCAAATCCATTAGGAAGTTTAGTATATGGCGAAGATGGGAATGAAGCACCATAGATTGATGAACATCCTGTCGCATTCGCAACTAACATACGCTCACCAAATAGTTGTGTAACAGCTTTAATATATGGAGTTTCTCCACAACCCGCACATGCTCCACTAAACTCAAATAGTGGTTTATTGAAGTTAAGGTTTTTAACATTATTAGTACCAACATTTTTATATGTAACATTGTTAAAGAAATAGTCTGCTTGTTCTTGTCTTCCTTCTTTAAGTTCATCTTGAACTGAAACCATTTCTAGCGCTTTACCTGGTGCTGGACACACGTCCACACAAACTCCGCATTCAGTACAATCTAGCGCTGATACTTGAATTGTATATTTGTACTGACTAATATCTTTACCTCTTGCATCTAAGAACTTAGTTCCTTCAGGTGCGCCTTTAGCTTCTTCATCATCTGCTAAGAACGCTCTAATAACTGCGTGAGGACAAGAGAATACGCACTGGTTACATTGGATACATTTTTCAGGATGCCACTTTGGAGCATGATTTGCAACTGCACGTTTTTCATATGCTGTTGTACCTGATTCTAAATGTCCATCTTCATAACCTAAGAAACTACTAACTGGTAGACTATTACCTTCTAATCTATTAACAACTTCAGCAATCTGCTTAACAAATGGAGTTTTAGCTGTTTTATCAACTGCTACTTCATCTTTTAAGTTTTTCCATTCAGGTTTAACTTTAACTTCTTCAATATATTTGCCGCCAGCATCAATTGCTTCATAGTTTAATTTAATAACTGCTTCACCAGCTCTTGCATAAGATGTTTTCGCATATTCTTTCATTAATTCTGAAGCTTTATCAAACGGCATTAAATGTTCATTAAGTTTGAAGAACGCACTTTGCATAATTGTATTAGTTCTTCTTCCTAAACCAATTTCAGCAGCTAAATCATTAGCATTAATAATATACATCTTAGCATCTTTTTCTGCTAATTGACGTTTTACTTTATTAGGTAAATACGCTTCAATTTCTTCTTTAGGTACTTGTGTATTAAGTAAGAATCTACCACCTTTTCTTAATCCGCCTAACATTTCTAATGTACTTAAGTATGCGTCATTTGCGCAGCTGACAAAGTGAGGCTCATTAACTAGATATGTAGATCTAATTGGTTTTGATGAAAAGCGAACATGCATTCTTGTAATACCACCAGCTTTTTTAGAGTCGTATGAAGCATAAGCCTGTGTCGTTAAAGCTGTATTGTCACCTAAAATCTTAACGATGTTTTTAGAAGCTCCAACAGTACCATCTCCACCTAAACCGAAGAATAAAATCTCTGTAGTTGTATCTTCTGTAACATCAATTTCTTCACTTGCATCAATTGATGAATGCATAACATCATCAACAATACCAACTGTGAATTGATTCTTTTGTTCGCCTTTTAAGTTATTAAATACTGCATTAATTAATCTTGGTGTTGTATCTTTACTTGAAAGACCATAAACACCACCGATAATTAATGGTTGTTTCTCTTCTTCGTAATATAATGATTTAACATCTAAATAAAGAGGTTCTCCCACACTACCTGGTTCGATTGTTCTATCAAGAACAGCGATTCTTTCAACTGTTTTAGGCATCGCTTTAAAGAAATATTTCTTAGAAAACGGTCTATATAAATGAACAGCTAAAAGACCAACCTTTTTACCTTGTTTAACTAAATAATCAATCGTTTCTTTTGCCGCTTCAACAACTGAACCCATTGCAACTATTACATCAGTTGCATTTTTATCTCCATAATAAACAAATGGTGCATAATCTCTTCCTGTTTCTTTAGAGATTGCTTGCATATATTCGTTTACTACATCAGGAACTTTATCATAATGAGATGCGTGTAAAACTCTTGTTTGGAAATATACATCATCATTTTGAGCTGTTCCTCTAAGTTTTGGATTAGTTGGAGTCATTGCGTTTTGTTTAAATTTAATAATTGCATCTCTATCTAATAGGCTATCTAAAAAATCATAGTCCATTACTTCGATAGTATTAACTTCGTGAGATGTTCTAAATCCATCAAAGAAGTGCAAGAATGGAACGCTTGTCTTAATTGCTGCTAAATGTGCAACAGCCGTTAAGTCCATTACTTCTTGAACTGAGTTTGTTGCTAACAATGCAAACCCTGTTTGTCTTGCTGACATAACATCTTGATGGTCACCAAAAATTGATAGTGCTTGTGCAGCTAAACTTCTTGCCGCTACATGAATTACTCCTGGAAGTAATTGGCCTGCGATCTTATACATATTAGGAATCTTTAACAACAATCCTTGACTCGCTGTAAACGTTGTTGTTAATTGGCCTGACTGTAAAGAACCATGGACCATACCTGCAGCTCCGGCTTCTGACTGCATTTCAACTACCTTAACAGGCATACCGAACAAGTTTTTCATGCCTGTTGCCGCCCAGTCATCTACGTGTTGTGGAATTGGAGATGATGGCGTTATAGGATAGATACCAGCCACTTCAGTGAATGCATACGCAACATAAGCACACGCTTCTGCGCCGTCCATGGATCTGATAACTTTATTCTTTTTATTCATATATATTGCCTCCTTATTTTCTCTACAAAAAAAGAATTTTTAACCATATAGAATTATACTGTATTGTACCAATAAAATCAAGATAAAAAGGACATTATCCACATTTTAATGGATTTAATGTTCTAAGTTGTTAATTGCTTCTCTTTTTAACTCTTCAAAATCAAGGTTTGTTTTATAAATTGCGTATCCAAAATCAAAGTCTATTAAAATATTTTCTTTCTTTAATTCATCTTTAATAAACTCTTTCAATTCTTCCATTAATCTTTCATGAATATTTACAAATAAAATAATAATTCCTTCATCAATCCCAGAAGGATCAGCAGGAAACTTTTTTGTTAACCATAGTCCAAACTTCTTTAAGACTTCTAAACTATACTCTTCTTTTAATTTTAAATATACAAGTGTTACTTGTTTTAGTTTTCCTTCTTCAAACTCTTTCGTTAATTTAGCATATTCTTTTAGTAATTCTTCTTTTCTTAAAACATAATATTTTTTATCTAGTTTATTAATTTTGTTTTGTTCTATCACCTTTGTTGTTATAAAGGCGACAGAAACCATTAATGCTAACCCAAAAGAAATAAATCCGGCTACCATATTATCATATATTACTAAAATTATGCCAAAACACAAAAATATTAAAAAAGGAATAATGAAATTTCTTATTTTCATTTAACCATATCCTTATCTTCTTTTCTTATTCGGAGCAACCTTAAACTATTTAAAATAACTAAAATTGTTGAACCTTCATGACCGATAACACCAATTGATATTGACATAACACTAAATAGGTTAGTAAGTAAAAGAATAATAATTACTAAAACTGAGAAAATCATATTTTGAATAATTACATTGTTCATTCTTTTTGATAAATGAATTACTTTATCAGCACTATCTAATTGATTATTAATAAAAACTATATCGGCAACTTCTAAACTAACATCAGTTGATGAGCCCATCGCCACACCAATATCGCTTATCGCTAAAGCTGGTGCATCATTAATCCCATCCCCAATCATCATTACAGTTTTGCCAGCATCTTTTAACTTCTTAATCTCATTAACTTTATCTTCTGGCATTAATTCACTTGCACAAGATGAGATTTTTAATTCATTAACTACATTTCTAGCAATTTGTTTATTATCACCAGTCAACATATGTGTACTAATATTACTTTCATTTAAATGTTGAATAGCGCCATATGCTTCTTGTCTGATAGTGTCTCTTAACTTAACAATTCCTACCATCATATTGTTTTTGGCGATGTTAACTATAGTAAAACCATCTTCTATAGCTTGTTCGGTTTCTTTTCTACATTTATCACATGATTCCATTTTAAATCTACCAACTAAATAGACATCGCCATCAATAGTTCCTTTAATGCCCATCCCTGCTTTTTCTTTTGTTGTAACAGGTATAGTTTTTACATCAGTAAAATGATTAACAATTGCAATCGCCAGCGGGTGGTTAGACTCTTTTTCAATTGATACAAGTGCTCTTAACATCTCTTCGTGTGTAATATGATAACTTTCAAAACCTACTACTTGTGGTACCCCTTCAGTAATAGTCCCAGTCTTATCAAAAACAATCGTATCTATCTTTCTTGCTTTTTCTAGTGGTATACCACCTTTAATTAAAATTCCTAATTTAGCTCCATAAGATAAACTAGACAAAATTGCTGGAGTAACTGATGCGACAAAAGCACAAGGCGAAGCAACTACTAAAACAATAACACCTTTATATAATGCTTCTACTCTTTCAAAAACCCCTAATAGCGGTGTAACAAACATAACAAATAATGCTAAAACTATTACGATCCATACATACCATTTTTCTATTTTATTAATTAATGTTTCTCTATCTGTTCTTAATTCTTGCGCCTCTTTAACAAACTTAACGATGTTTTGAGCGACAGTTTCTTCTGGATCTTTATTAACTTTAACTAAAATTGTTGAAGTAACATTAATTGTCCCAGCATAAACTAAATCATTTACGCCTTTTTCGCTCGGCACAAACTCACCAGTAATAGTTCGTTCATCAAGAGCCGTATTACCTTCAATAATAATACCATCAGCACCAACTTGATCCCCAACTCTTACTTTAATAATATCATCAATTTTTAAATCATGAACATGAACAACCTCTTCGCCGCCATCTTTATTAATTAAAGTCGCTTCAGTTGGGGCAATCTTTAACAAACTTGTAAATGTTTTTTCACTTTTAAAAATTGCATAATCTTCTAAAATATGCGATAACGCAAAAATCAGAATTAAGATTGCTCCTTCTTTATACTCTCTAATTATAAAAGCTCCAATAGCTGCAATTAACATTAAAAAATCAACGCTCAAAGCTCTTTCATCTTTTAAATAGGCTACCGTCTCTCTTAATGTGAAAAAGCCACCCACTATAAACCCTAGGGCGTATATTATTGCAACAATTATCTCTTTTTGGTTTAGTTGTTCTAAGATAAACCCAACAACTATAAATGCTATAGCGATAATTAGTAATGTTATCTTTAAGTATATTCTTTTCATATGATTCACCTATAATTCCTTTATTAACATATTAATATATAACATTTATCAGTTGCTGTAAAGTTCTATCTTCATTATTCGTTAAAGACTTCTTCGTCTTTTCTTTTAAGATCATCTAGCATACAAACGATTTTGCTGCTTGTAGTATTGATACCTTTGGCGTGGTTGTATGAACTTAACTTAAATGCTTTTGATAAAACGATTTGCCGGCTACTATCAACCACATATGGAACAACAGTTATAACATCATCATAACCTGCCTCTGGTATGCCCGTTAAAACTACACTATATGTACCATCACTTCTAGTGCCCTTAACTATTACTTTAAATACTTCTTTACCATTAATGGAGAATGTATTATTTCCAGCTTCATTAATCTTAGCCATCAATTCTTCATAATTAGTTCTTCCATAAACTAAATAAAAACCATGCTCAAACATTATTGCACTATTATTTAAAACACCATGATAAACTAACTTATCATCTCTAATTTCTGAATCTTTATAAATTGAAACAGTCTCCAAATTACTAAGTTCTTCATATTTAGGAACTAATGTAACACTACTTAAAACTTCATCATCAAAGTCAAATAGTTCATCATTGTTGTACCAACCAACAAATACATAATTATCTTTATGTGGTGTAAATGGTTCTAACACTTTTTCATTTTTATTTATTATTGAATCTTTTGTATAATTTTCATAGTTAAATGTTATCTTTACTTCATTACTTGTTCCCCATTTAGCATAAAGGGTTATATCATCATTAATTTCACTATTAAAGTCAAATGGTTCATCATCTAAATACCAACCAAAGAAATTGTATCCTTCTCTAGTAGGCTCTACCGGTTCATTTAAAACATTGCCTATTAACACTCTAACTATTTCTTTTACATTATCATAGCCATAATTAAATGTAACATTAACTTCGTTTTTTAATCCCCACTTAGCGGTCAACATAAAACCTTCCATAACTGGCAAATCAAAATCATATAACTCATCATTCAAATACCAACCTAAAAAGTTAGATCCTGGTTTTGTTGGGTCAACTGGCTTCGTTAATTTTTCTCCTTCAAAAACTTCAACCATATCGCTTAAACCACCATAGCCATAATCAAAAACAACATTAAAACTATTTAAATCCCATAATGCAACTAAAGTTAAGTTAGTCATAAGCGGTTCGCTAAAGTTATATAAAACATCATTAAAATACCAGCCTCTAAAAATATAACCAAACCTTTCTGGGTCTTCTGGTCTAAGTGGTATGTCTCCTTTTAAAATTGTAATAGTTTCTTTTAGACCATCATAGCCTTGATGGAAAGTTAAATTAACCGTAAAATGCTTTTCTTCCCACTTAGCATTTAATGTAATCGTTTCATTTACAGGCATGTTAAAATCATATAATTCATCATTTAAATACCAACCTAAAAACTCGTAGTAATAAAAGGTTGTGCTAGCTCTGTCTGGGTCTTCCGGTAATGGCGCTGTTGTGCCCTTTTCTATAATTTTGTTTTCGAATTTATCTCCGTTTTTATAAATTACCCCAACCTTGTTTTCTTCTAATAATGGGCTTATATGATTCGTTCTACTAGTCGCTCTTACAGCATAGTTTCCTATACCATATTCACTCACATCAAAACTCATTACCTCTTCTTCATGTCCAACAACCCCAATGATTTCATCAGTCGAATATGTGATATCAGTTTCACTATAATAAACATAATAAAACTTACCATCTTCTACTTTATCCCAAGTAACTGTTCCATCATTATGTTTAACATTGAGAACAGGTCCTACATCCATTCTTTCTTGCGTTCTAATTACAGGATGTATTCTTACTCTTCTTCTTAGTGGGTCTTCATAGGCATTGTTAATTTGTGTCCCACTAAATTCATATGAATTAGTATAACCATTTTTAAGATGTTTATATGAATAAATACTATAACCTTGAATATGTTCTTTTGTATCTAAGAGTTCAAATATATCACGCATTTCATATTCGTTTGTTCTCCAACTATAAGTGCCTGAATTATTAGCCATATAAACTCCAATGCCAGAATAAAGATTACAGTCTAAATACTTAAACATTTTATCCCACCACTCAATTAAGTTTATATATGAAGCTTTAGGATGATCTGTTGCCCAATATGTTTGCGGCATTAAATAATCAATCCAACCATTTATTGCCCACAACATTGTATCTGCGTATAAATAATCTCCATAATGAGCAAATCCACTAGATAATGAACCATTACTACTTGGTCTTCCAGATTCATCATATTGAACTTCACCATCACCATTACGATAAATTCCTGATGGTGAAATTCCAAATTGAATCGCTCTATTATTAGTAGCATTAAACTCACTTAATACATTATGAATACCCAAAATTAATTTGTTGACTTCTTCTCTTTTCGCATCCGCTCCATAAGGTTCTGCATCAACATTTTCAATATAAAAATAATCATCAAAATGAACAGCATCCACACTAGGATATAGTTCAATAAACTCACTTATCGTATTAATGATATGTTGCCTAACAACTTCTTTGGCAGGATTTAAAATAGTTGTTGAACCATAAAGTAAATTATCTGGATCGTTTTGCGGATTACACGCTGGCACTTCTCCGCTTTGTCTACTTGTATCAACACGATATGGGTTCATCCATGCATGAAACTCAATTCCCCTTTTATGACATGCTTCAATTAACCAAGTAAGCGGATCAAAAACTTCAAAGTTAGCAGTACTCCACCATGAACAAACAGGGTTTAATTCTGACTTATAAAAAGCATTATTATGTGTTCTAACATGGAATATAACAGCGTTTATTCCATAATATTGAAACATATCTAATGAATCGTTCATACTGTTTTTAAATTGGTTTTCGTTATAATATGGTGCCTCACCAACAAAGGTAGACATCCAAACCGCTTTTAATTCTCGTTCATCTTTAACTATAGTTTCCGCTAAAGTTGTCGTTTTATTAGTTCTTAATCCAAGAACCATAAATATCCCTAATAAAATTGTAAATAAACATATCTTTTTTCTCATATTTTATTCTCCCTACTAATGAGTTTGTCCGGCTTAATTATTATACCACACTTACTATATATTTACTTAATTTTTGTTTATATTTTTGTAAGATTAAAATTTAATAAAATATAGCTGTTTTTTATATACATTTTATTCAAAACATTACAAAAGTTTACAAAAAACTATCCTCATTATGATGTTAATTAATGGGATAGTTTTTTTGTTAGATTAATTTATTCTTTATAATGTCGTTTAGCTTGATCGTAATCAACATCATCAAATAAAACATGTTGTGTAACGTCTATATAATCTTCATAATAATACTTTTCATTAACAATTTTCTTTAATAGTTCTGATATATTATATTCATCTTTTGCACTAATACAACTAGAATGTTTTTTTCTATCTTCTCTTACAGAAACTATCAGTTTTTTAAAATCGTCATCAATTTTAATATTGGGATAAAGCTTATATAAATCATATATGTGTCTAGAGTAACCAAACATTTCATTTGATAAATAATAATCACATAGTGCAAACACTTTATCTATAAATGTTCTTTCTAGAGTTTGAACCGCTATATTAAAAGGTCTCATGTTATATTTTTCTATCGCTTCCAAATTTCCCTTTTCTACCCAATAATCACAAATTATTGATGATACTTTTTTGATTTCTTTTGGATAGGCCTTTACCATAAAAACTGTCTCAATTAATAAAGTTTCTTTCAAACTACTATCTTTAAAACTTTGAGGATATTCAATTTTATACTTGTTATATTTTCTTCTACTACGAACTTCTTCTCTATTAGTTAGTTTGAGATTTAGATCATTAATAATCTCAATTATTTTATAATTACACTCTCTTTTTATTCCTTGAGTAATATTGTCGCAATCAATTGTTAAATCTATATCTTCTGAAAATCTATTAATTATTTTATAGCACTTAGATAATGATGTGCCTCCTTTAAAAACCAAGTTAGGTATTTTTTTTACCACTTCTTTTAATAACAATGTCACATAATAATCTTTTTCCAAAATAGCCAATGCAATATTTTTTTTCTTTATTAACTTGTATTAAAGTGTTTAGAAATTCATCTTTATTTTTATGTAAATTCATTAACTATACCGCTTTCTACTATGTTTTTTGTTGCCTTGTTAGGAAATTTTACTGCAAGTTCTAATACATCTTTAGCCTTTATTTTATTTTTACTAATATACTGTGTTATTTCTTTTTTTACTAGTTTATCTTTTTTGTATTGTTCTAAATTGATATTGTTAAATAATTCTAATATTGTGTATGCATAAACGTTTTTTTTATTAATTGGCGTGCGAGACTTACGCAAAACAATTGTTCTTTCGTCCTTCTTCATTCTTCTTATTGGTGTACTTTCATTATTTGTTATAATTTCTATTGTCATAGGCACTTGATTAGTCATTGAAAAATTGTATTTAAGCATGAGGCCTGAATAAATTCCAAAAACATCATCTTTGTCTTTAATATATTTTTTTGATATAACTTGCTCTAAAGTTAAATTAGATTTCCCATACATTGTAGAAGTAGGGACATAATAAACTCCTTTTTCAAACTTAAGTAATTCTCCTTTTGAAGCCGCTTCTTTTAACAAACGAAAAACATAAGCTCTAGAAAACTCACTCATTTCTTCTAAAATTTCACTTGTAAATATTGGTTTGTTTACTCCAAATTTGTTTTTTAACCTTTCAATCATATTAATCACTTATCCCTCAAAAGTAGACTTATTTATATATTTTTATATAATTTCAAGTCTATTATAATTGCTTTAAAATAAATTGTCAATAACTATTTAGTTTAAACCTTTTCTTTATTTTCTCATAAAAAAAGGCGCCTCATTATTTGATGTGCACCTTTTCTTTTTTATATTATTCGTTTAAATATTATTTAAAAGTTTTTTCTTTTCTTCTAACTCCGTTAGTGTTACATTAACACTTACAGAAGCCGAAGCTTGTAGCGTTATTGCATGATTTACCGAACTCATGTTCTCTTCTTCCGCAAATATAGTCTCTCCACCTACTAAAACATATGGTACAGCAGTTATTACATCACCAAAATTAGCCTCTGGAATACCATAAACAATCACGCGATATACACCATTTTCTAACACCGCTGGGACTATTACTTTAATAACTTCTTTATCGTTAATTTTTGCGTTATTAATAATAGCTGTTCTTAAGGCGTTTAATGTAGTTCTGCCATAGACTAAATAAAATCCATGTTCACCTTCTACATTTTTGTTTTTCATACCTTCAAATACTAACCCAGGTTCATTACTACCAAGTTTTAATCTGATCGTTGTTTTACCATAAATTGATACTTGTTGAAGATTGCTTAAACTTTCCCATTTAGCAGTTAAACTAACATCACCAGATACCTCTTGATCAAAGTCATATTTTTCGTTTCCTACATACCAACCTTTAAAGTAATAATTAGCTTTATTTGGGGTAAATGGTTTTAAAATTTTATCTCCGTATTCTACTTCTTGATTAGATACACTTGAACCGCCATCAGAATTAAATGTTATTGTATATTTTGATTTAGACCATTCTGCAATTAACACTATATTATCATTAACAGTATTACTAAAATTGTATTCAACTCCACCTAAATTCCATCTCACAAATGTATATCCTTCTCTTGTCGGGTCTGTTGGTCTTGTAACTTTCGTTCCACGAGTAATTGTTACTGTGTTTTGAATATTATCATAACCATAATCAAACGTTACTGTTACATTATCATCTGGATTTGTTACTTCTTCCCAAACTGCAGTTAAAGTTATATTACTATTAACTGGAGTGCTAAAGTTATATGCATTAGCACCTAAATTCCATCTCACAAATGTATATCCTTCTCTTGTTGGGTCTGCTGGTCTACTCGCTAAGCCGCCAGAGTTAACTGTTTGTGAAGGCACACTTGAGCCTCCATTAGAGTTAAACATTACTGTATAAGTCGTTGGCGGGTTTTGTTGCCACTCAGCAATTATCGTTATTGAATAATTTACCGGATTGTTAAAGTTGTATAATTCATTTGCGAAATACCAACCTTTAAATGTATAACCTGCTCTTGCTGGATCTGTTGGTCTTGCTACTCTCAATCCGCGATGAATAGTTACAAATTCTTTAATATTATCATAACCATAATCAAACGTTACTGTTACATTATCAGCCACTGCTTGCCACTTCGCGATTAAAGTAAACGAATAACTAACTGGTGTATTAAAGTCATATAAATCGTTAACGAAGTACCAACCCTTAAATGTATAACCTTCTCTTGTTGGGTCTTCTGGCCTTGTAACCTTACTATATAAAACGACATCTTGAGTAGCTGTTATACCATCATAACCATAATCAAATGTCACTACTCTATATTCATCACCATTAGATTTTTCTTCCCATTCAGCAATCAAAGTAATATTATAATTAACTGGACTGCTAAAGTTATATAGTTCATTTGCGAAATACCAACCTAAGAAATTGTATCCTGTTCTTGTTGGGTCTGTTGGTCTAGGTACCGCTGAACCTAAAGTAATAGTTTTGGTTGTTTTAATATTGTTATAACCATGATCAAATGTAACTGTAACTTCATCTTCAGGATTGTCTATAATCCAACTAGCCACTAAATTAATACTTTGTGTAACTGGACTATTAAAGTTATAAACACTGCTTCCTAATAACCAACCACTAAATGTATAACCACTTCTTGTTGGGTCTGCTGGTCTACTCGCTAAGCCACCAGAGTTAACTGTTTGTGATGTATATAACGTTCCTTGGCTATAAAAATTAACAGTATAAGTTGTTGGCGTATTTTCTTGCCATTGTGCAGTTAATGTTTTATTAGCGTAAATTGATGTGCCAAAATCAAACAAACTTCCTCCATCATACCAACCACTAAATGTATAACCACTTCTTGTTGGATTATTTGGTTGAGTTACTTTCCCGCCTGAAGGAATTGTTTGGGAAGGAACGCTTGACCCTCCATTAGAATTAAATGTTACTGTATAAGTTGTTGGCGTGCCACCATCCCATCTAGCATAAAAGACTTTATCGCCAGTTGAGCCTTGAGTTACTTGTGTAACTGGACTACCACTAAAACTAGCGTTCGTATACCAACCTAAGAAAGTTGTTCCACTTTTCTCAGGCGTTGGTAAACTAAATGTCGGCGTATTTTTATCATATGAATAAATAATCGACTGACTTAAACCTTCCGGTATCGCTGCCATATCAGCATCAGTCCAAGCTGAACCTGGCTTAACATTAGTAAAATATTGGTTCATTCTTAAACAACCAGTATATGTGCTATCCCAAAAACTTTGACTCGGGTTTTTCGCAACAAAGTTAACCATGAAGTTCGCAAAAGGCTTCCATTTAGGACCATATGTAGAATGACTTAAGAAATAGTTATTATTGCCACTCTTAGTATTTGCATCATAGATTTTCGCTCTATATTCTTCATTACTGTACCATAAGCCATCAAATCCACTTGTCTTACCTACACCATGCATAAATGTTGTTAAGTTTTCACTCGGATTAACAAATGCATGTAAGTCTGTTAAAAATGCTTCTGTTATTTCTTCTTTATTATTGTAGCTAGCAAATTGTCCGCCATTTAAATTATAAGTAATTGAATAAGTTGTATGTGATGGATCTTCAATTGATTGACCACTTAAATGGTTAGTTGCTGATAATACTTTAACCCCATAATTGTATGTACCATATGGATCGTTAGTTGTAATTGAAGTAATATTTTTACCTACCACTTTATATATTTCACTATCTGAATATGTTAAAGTGCCAGTTGATCTAAAAATATAATAAAACTTCGCATCACTTGAACTATCCCACATTAATATCCCGTTAGAGTGATTAACTCCAACATGACCTGGTACAATCGGTGTCATACTTTTTATGGTTGGTAAAACTCTTGGCTTCTTACGATGCGAATTTGAACCTTCATAAGCATTGTTTAATTGAGTCGCTGGTGCTCCTGACTCATTAAATCTTCGATAAGAATAGATTGAATAACCTTCTCCATCTGTTGAGTTTTCAATTATTCCTAACTGCGCTGATAACTCATAAGGGTCAGTTCCCCAAGCCTCAGTTGCACGATATAAACCAATACCGACATAAAAGTTAACAGGTAAATAACTAGCTACTTGATTCCACCAAGTAAACACTTTATTAAAATCTCCATGAGAGTTACCTCTTTCCCAGTAGATTTGCGGCATTATATAGTCAATCCAACCTTCATTCATCCAATGTAGTGTATCTGAACATAAATCCTCTCTACCATGTTGTAGGCCTAATGTTCCATATGAACCATTAGATGTAACTTTTCCTGTGTTAGGATCATAACTAACTACACCATTACCGTTTTTATAGATACCTGTTGGTGAAATCCCAAATTGAACATGTTTATTATTGTTAGCATTATGTGTAGTAATTACATCATGTACTCCTTCTATCATAGCGTTAACATGACCAATTTTTTCAACCTCGCTATAACCTGAATAAGGCACATAAAAATAATCATCGAAATGAATCGCGTCTACATCATAATTTTCAATTACTTCTTTAACTGTTAATTTAATGTGGTTTCTAACTGCCCACTTAGAAGGGTCTAATATTTTTCCTTTACTAGAATCACTGCTAGTAATTAAGTTCCCACTATACTCAGGATTACTTGAAGGCATAGAACTACCACTAGCAATTCTTCCTTCACAAGGACGATAAGGATTTAACCAAGCATGGAACTCAATTCCTCTTTTATGTGTCTCATCTACTAACCATGTTATTGGATCAAAATTATTAAAGTTAATATTAGAAACATATGGTGATTTTGGGTTAATAGTTGAAGGATATAAAGCATTATTATGAATTCTTATATGAAATATTAATGCGTTATAACCATAACTATCTAATTTGTTTAAAACGTTAGTCATAGTATTTCTAAATGTTGTTTCACCATTAATACTAACATCTCCAACAAAAGGACTAACCCAAACGGCCTTTAACATTCTTTCGTTTTCCGTTTGGGCATTTAATTCGATAATTTCTTTTTTATGATTAACTATACCTAAACTAAATATAGTAACTATTGCTAAAAATAATAATATTGTTTTCTTTATCTTTCTCATAATGTTCCCCTTATGTTGCTTCATTCATTTTATTGTATGCTAAGATTGCTGCTTCGTGTGATATATTAACACCTAACCTATAGATTTTTACATTTTCGACTATCTTTTCAACAATATCAAACGCTCTATCTAATAATTCTTTATGACCGGGCCTAACAGTTTCTCGGTAAAAAAAACTAATTGCATCTTTTAATGAGGCTTCTTTAATCCAATTTTCTTTACTTCTTTCTAAAAAACAAATCCCCTTTATTTCTTTTCTTGTCGGAACGCTTAAATCTGTTTTACCAGAAAAAGGTGTCCCGTAAGCGTAGATTTTATCATCGATAATTCTTATCGCCGGCTTATCATCATTTAAGATATATGAACCTTCAAACACTTCTAACCATAAAGATGTATGTGTAGATTTCCCTGTACCACTTGGTGCTGAGAATAAATACGCTTTATCTTCATAAACAACACTTGATGAATGTAACATAACACCCTCATACATTATAAGTCTTGTATAAAAGTAAGATCCATATAATAAATATTCAGCTGTACCTATATTTGGTAATTGAGTTTCGTTAAAAAGTTTTTCTACTTTATCTTCTATATTAGGTATTTCAAAATCTATTTCTTCATCTGTCTCTACTAAGTATGGTATGATTTGTGATTTTAAAGGTTCATAGATTGGATTCATTTTTACAATTAAGTCGCAAATTTTATATTTTTTCATATAGCCTCCACTTCCTAATTATACACAATTTAATTAAAAATTAAAACCTTTACTTTTTTATAAAAATCGCTCTTAGGTGATGTTCCCCTTCACTTAGGTCATTTATGCTGTTAATAGTTTCGTTACTTTCATTTACCCAACCGACAAATTCATATCTATGATCCCAAACTTTAACTGCACTTCCTAAAACTAAACTATCAGCGTAAGTATAATTAGCAACATAAGAATTATATTTAGTGTATATCCAAAAAGAATTACCATTTTCTAAATTGCTAAAATCAACCGAAAGATAATCTAAATCATCAACCTCATATAAAGCATCAATAAAGAGTGCTTGAATATTTAATCTCCATAATTCTTGGTTATATGCTAAAAGTAAATCTAAATGTGGATAGTTAGTTTCTTCCGCTTTTAATAAAATGTAATCTTTTAACCAACCCCATTTTTCCCCCATAACAGAATCATTAAATATTTCTTCAATTCTATTTGGTAATGTTAATTTTGAGTTTGGATAGAAATCATGAATTGTTGAACCAATTGGAGCTGATAAATTATAAAATTCTTTATAGTCTTCACGGAAACTCATAAAGATTTCGTTTTTGCTAGTTGTATGATATCCATAATCACCAAAATCATAAACCACTTTTATAACCGCGTTCGCTTTTTCCCATTTAGCATAAAAAGTTTTATCTCCCATATCACTAGAAGCAACTTTAGAAATAGCTGAGCCTGTTAAGTTTGAATTATCATACCAACCAAGGAAGTTATAACCTGCTTTTCTTAGTTCAGGTAATTCTTTTTCTTCTCCTTGTATATAATAATCTTTAAGTTCAACTAACTCTACCTCCCCATCATAATAGTTAATCGGATAAGCACTTATCGTAACTTCTACTACCGTAAATGTTTTTTCGCCACTTGTTGTATAGAAACTTTCTGGGGCAAAATAATTACTGCCATCAAAATAAACATACATCTTACCAACTGAAGGCGTTAAGGTAATATCTGGCAACTTAATTACATCGCCATTTTTAAAGACTGGGCTAAGTCCACAATCAATATAAATTTTTTCGTTATATTCAGGAACGTGACTATATCTTTCATATTTATTTAATCCATCATGCGCTGGTGTTGTATTATAAAAGTCAATTGCTGTATAACCTCCTCTTTCATATGCTTCATTAAAGAAGTTATAAAGAGAATAACTTAAATGAAGTGCGTTCCATAAACGGTTCTTACCACTGCCACTTAAATTAGGATTAGTATATGTGCCATTACCTTTAATCGCTTCTATTTGACCTGCAGCATGGATTGTATAATCATAATCTTGCAAGTAGTTTAATAACCATTCCCATTTAGTTTTATAAATAGGGTCATTAAAGAACTTATAAATGTTTGTTGGAGCTAAGTTCGTATTGTTGTTATCTGAAACTGTTGAACCTTCCTTAGCGCTAGTGAAAAACTCAAGCGCTGATGATTCTACAAGGTTAATTCCAAACTTATTATTCCAATCGTTAAAGAAGATTTCTCTTAACGCAAAATGGTTAGTTTCCGCAATCCCTTTTGTAATGGATAAATTGCCATAAACATCATAATAAAGTTTATATAAATTGTTGTGGGCATAGTTTGTTATTTCTCTACTTTCAAGTGTTGCATCTCCAACTCTTTCCATCTTTGTTGCAACTTCTAAAACTGATCTTGTCGTAACCTCACTCGCCAAGTATAAATTATCTTCTTCATCTATGGCATATGCGATAACTGTCACCTTATCAGCATATCCGTATCTTGGGATTCCTGTTAAGACAATGCTAAATTCATTTTTATAATCAGCACGGTTAATCGCGCGTCTTTTAACATCTCTACCATTGATATAAATTGTGCTTCCATCACTGTTTCTAATGGCCTCTAAAAGTTGTTCAGAAGTCGCTTCACCGAAGATAGCATAAAAACCAAATTCACACTTTAATAATGAACTATCAACCCTACCATAAAATCTTAATCTTTGAATGCCTCTTTCAGATACTTCTCTAATCGATGCACCACTTAATGTTTCAACCATATTAGTAACATTGATAGATTCATTCCACTTCGCAACTAAATCAATATTTTCATAAACTGGTTCTGTAAAATCAAAACGCATAACTCCACAATACCAACCTAAGAAAACATGTTCTTCTCTTACAGGTTTATTTGGAACATTAATCCTGCTGCCATCAAGAACCGTGACAGGCTCTAATGATAAATTATCATAACCTAAACTAAATGTAACAGTATGTTCTTTAACTCCCCCATCACTCTTCCATAATGCTACAAATGTTTTATTCTCATAAATAGGTTCATTAAAGTTAAATAGGTGGTGATCTAAAAGCCAACCTAAAAACTCATAACCATCTCTATGTGGACTATATGGTTCACTTAAAGTTGTCCCTTTTTCTATAACAATATTAGGTAACCATAATGAGTTATAACCTAAATCAAAATATAGCGTTACCTCTTCGTAAATATTTAATTCTTCCCACTTAGCATAGAGTGTTATATCTTGATTAACTGGTGTATTAAAGTTATATAAAACATTATTTAAATACCAACCTAAAAATTGATAGTTTAGTCTTGTTGGATTAGTTGGCTTGTTGATAACTGTACCTTTATTAATAGTTTCTTCAGTAACTGGCAAATTACCATAGTTTAAGTTAAATGTAACTGTAACCGTTTCAATATTAACTACTTCTTCCCATCTCGCTACCAAAGTAAACGAATTATAAACAGGATTATTAAAGTCATATAATATATTGTTTAAATACCATCCTGCAAATGTATAACCACTTCTAACCGGGTCTGTTGGTCTAGTTACTTTTTCACCTTCATAAACTTTCTTGGCTGGTAAACTTAAACCTGCATAGTCAAGCGAGAAATAAATCGTTAATTCTTCCGCATTAATATTATTCCATTTCGCATATAGATCAACATCAGTTGTTGTACCTGAAGGAATAACGCCGATCGGACTACCAGTAAGTGCTGCATTATTGTACCAACCTAAAAACTCATAACCGTCTCTTCTTGCAGGCGGTAAGGTAATATCAGGTGATATTTCTGTAAAACTATATATAACTGGAACTTTTTCAAGCTCAGGTGGAATTCTATTTAATATTTCTGTAATTAAAGCTGTTTCTGTTGGACCTAAATATGTCCATAAGTTTCTTTGTTGAATAAATGGTTTAATTCTTACTATTCCTACAACATCTGGCATTCCCCAAAACTGACCTACTTGGTTTGGGTTACCAGTTGATGTATATTCTTCCATTAAATCTAAAAGTGGTACCCACTT
>Ga0172382_10004111_pt1 | contig 22488 bp, 17 predicted proteins | sample Leawel138RmetaG_FD_122245 | JGI IMG/M metagenome (GOLD analysis project Ga0172382, IMG submission 122245) | Leachate microbial communities from a municipal landfill in Southern Ontario, Canada - Leachate well 138R metaG | ecosystem: Engineered > Solid waste > Landfill > Unclassified | place... | reverse complement strand
TGCAATCGGTGTTGGACTTCCACCATTTGCATCATAAGTTACTGTAAATTGTTTTGCTCCACATGCTGCTAGTAAAACAACTAACAATAGAGCACTAAATAAACCTAAAATTCTTTTTTTCATATTTTTTCCTCCCTTAGTTTTTTAAATAAAAAAGGCTTAGTGAAAAATCACCTAAGCCTTTATCTTTTATAACTTATACTACGCTTGTTCTAAATAATTGTTCTCTATATGTTCCATTAGGAGCTGTAATCTTTAACTTATAGTCAAAGAAGTTTCCAGCAACTGGCTTGTTAATAACTCTTCCTGTATTATCTAAGAAGTTTGTATTAATTGGAGTTAATTCAAATTCATAATCAGCAAATCTTGTTAAAACCATATATTCAAACTTCATCATTTCAACCCAATATGGAAGGTTGCCTGATCTAAGCGCTGCTTGTGGACAAGCTTTGTTATTGAAACTATTGTGGAATGTAATTCTATCTGTTGTTAAATTATGTTTCTTTAATAAATGCGCAACTAGTTTGGCAGTTCTATGCCATGTAATCCACGTATCTCCACCATTATAGACACTTGTTTCAATACCAATACCATCATAGTTACCACCATCTAAACCAATTAAAGGGTCACTATACTCAGATTGTCTTCTATTTGTTGTATTAGGAATCCAATAAGTACCATTCATAATTACTGGCCATAAACCTGTCTCAACAAATGCTGTTCCTGGTGCTTGAACATTTGTTTTAATTCCTTTAATTGCGAAATAACCATCAATTAATGTCATTCTTGGTCTTTCGCCTGGGTTTACTGCAGGAATGCCTGTATCAGTAAAGCCTGCTCTTGTAGAGCCTGATGAAGCATGCCATGAAACATTTTCGTCTTCTAACGATTGATATATTCCATCATTACCAACTGTATATTGCCATGAAACACTTGACTGGTCTCGCATGAAAGTAGCATGACCTTTAGCATCAGCATTAGGGTTACCTGTATCATGAACTACAATCCATTCAACAAGCGCCTTGATGTTCGGATGTGCATCGTGGTCATCTGGCAACATATATTCACGGTTAATTACCAATGGATCATTAAATCTATATGGGAATACGCTTGGGAATAAATCAATATAGATTACTGTTGAACCAAAGTGAGCAATTGATTGTTCTGTAACAGTACGTCTTCTTGCATCTCTAAACTTAACCCAAATATAATCTAACGCTTCATATGAATTAATTATTAGTTCTCCAAAAGCTCCCTTACTTTCTTCTACTCTAACCGTAACTTTGCCTGTAGTGTTTAATGTTAAAACTCCATCAGCTAAAGTTGCCACTGAAGCATCACTTACACTCCAAGTCATATCTCTAAATGTTGAGTTTACTGGTTGAATTCTAGGAACGAGTCTAATTTCATCGCCTACGATTCCATCAATTGATTCAGCATCAATAATAATACTATCTGCATAAACTAACTCTTCATAAACTGTAAATGTAATAGTGTCTGTAAGTGTTCCTTGTGAAACAGTAATTGTAACATCCCCTGCTCCAATAAATGTAACTTTACCATCTACTACAGTTGCAATATTATCATCGCTTGAAACCCATTGAACTGTTTTATCTGATGCATTTGCTGGTAATACTTCTGCAACTAATATTACAATGTCGCCAATTTCAGCGTTTTTATCTGATACATCTTCTAATCTAACACCTGTAGTTTCAACCGTTACAGTAATCTCATGATAGTCAATTATTCTATTACCTTGACGAGCAAAGATTTCAACTGTTCCGCCAGCTAAAACAGTAACTACACCATCTTCAACTGTTGCGATATTTGGATTCATAGAACCCCACGTAACTTCCTTGTTTGTTGCATTTTCTGGATAAATTGTTGCAACTAATGTAAGTTCATCGCCAACATTAGCTTCAGTTGGACCTGTAATTTCAATTCTTTCTGTCGCAACTTCTACTGGTGATACTGTAATCATAATTGAACCATCTAAGTTTCCTTGTGTAGCAATAATTGTCGCTTCACCTACCGCTTTTAATGTTACTACTCCATTTTCAACTTCTGCAACACTAGTGTTTGTTGATGACCAAACAACTGTTTTATTAGTTGCATTTGCTGGTGCAATAGTAGCTGTTAAAGTGATTTGATCACCTACTCTACCACTATTTGCTCCTGTAACACTAATACCTGTTGTTGCAACGGCTGCACTTACTGTAATCACATGAGTTCCTTCTTTCTTTCCGCATTTAGCAGTAATCGTAACTTCTCCTGCTTCTAGTAGGCTAACTTTTCCGTTTGCCACTGTTGCTATTGAAGCGTCACTTGTAGACCAACTAACGCTTTTATCTTTTAGGTCTGCTGGTAATACTGTCACAGTTAAATGAATTTCTTCCCCAACATTACCTGTTGCAGGACCAGCAATTGTAACTGATTCAGCACCGCTTCCGCCAACACAACCTACTAACACTAAAGTAAATAGTGCTAATACTAAATAAATAAACTTTTTGCGCATAATCTTTCTCCTTTTTTTTATTTTTATATCTTGTTTTTTGATTATTCTCTTTAAGGTGTTTTTATTTTAATAAAAAACAACTCCACTCAAATTATATCACTTATAGTTTCTTTTATCTACATTTTTAACTAGGTTTCACATACTATTATTTATTATTTTTAATTTATAAATTGTTAGTTTTTCATTTTTAGTGAAACCGCTTTCCTTTTATACATTTTAGTTTAGCGGAAATCTTCAATTTTTAAAATTACTATTACCAACAAAAAAACATATTATTTTTGATGTTAAAAAGAAACATTTTTTAACTAATTAATATTTTTTGTGTTATACTATTTTAGGTGATATTATGAATTTCTTGTTTAATAACTTTTTTAGTGCAGATAAACCTATTGTTTGGGCAATTATCTTTATCGCAAAAATAACTGAAGTTACAGTTTCAACATTAAGAATTATTTTAATTAATAAAGGTCAAAGAAATATTGGCTTTTTACTTGCAAGCATAGAGATTACATTATGGATTTTAGTGGTTAGTAATGTTATTACTGATTTAACACTAATGAAAGGTTTAATGTATGGTTTGGGGTTTGCAGTAGGTGTTTATTTAGGTAGTTTACTTGAAACTAAACTCGCATTAGGTAACATTTTAATTCAAGCAATCGTCTCAGAAGAACATGGCGAAGAAATCGCGAACACATTAAGAGATAACGGTTTTGGTGTTACAATCATTGATGGTCAAGGTAAGGAACAAGCAAGAAAAGTTCTTTACATTTACGCAAAAAGAAAAAGTTCAAATGTTGCAACAAACATTATTACAACAATCGAACCTTCCGCAATGGTTATCTCACATGAATCAAGAGCGATTACCGGTGGTTATACTTCTGCCATCAATAACCATTTATTTAAATAAAAGAAAGACTATAAAGAAAAAGTCGCCCCCTATGGAGCGACTTTTTTATGCATATAGTTCTTTTCTATCTCTTGTTAGTTCACTATAATTTACTTCATATTTTATGTATATCATCGTTGTTACATTTCTTTCTGCATCAATACTCATGAAGTAATTATAAACTTCTTCAAATAATTCAGGATGATCAATAAATGGGTTTCTATTGTTTTGATAACCAAATATGATTTCGTTTCTATTCTTTTCAAACTGATCAACTGGATCTGCTTGGTGCCAACTAAGTAATAATGATAACTTTCCCATATATGCAGCTTCTACTGTATATGCTGCTCTACTTAAAAGTGGTACATGATCTGTTAAACCTAAAAACTCGTATCTAACAACCATATACATTAAAATTCTTGCAACATCTCCTTTATCTAAATCGCTTGGATAAAATCTACCATCACTTAATGCCATCCAATCAGTAACACCGGCATCAGCATTATCATAATACCTATTAGAACGCGTTGAGTTAGTTGAAGGATAAATCGCTCTTAAGTTGTGTGGGTCACTACCTTGATTTACTTCAGTTTCTTTAACTCTTCCCATCCCTAGTCTTGAGTTTGGCCAAACATGTTCGCGGTGCCATTCTGATTTACTTCCCCATGGCGCTTTTAAATCTCTATTATCATAAATTCCTCTAACAAGCGTCTCATCATCAACCTTCTTATCCGCAAACTCGCCAATCTCTTTATAATCAGCATATCTAATACCATTTAGGTTTGTTGAGATAATTATTCTTAATTCTTCAACCAAACTTTTCCCCTCTAAACCTTCAGCCGATTTATAATACGCATCAAGTGCACCTATTTGACCTTTTAATGTTAACTGATAATAAGCAGGTGTTGTTTGTTTAACTTTCAAATCATCTAACACGATTGTTTTGGCATCAGCACCACTAATATCAGCCTCTAATTTAAAATATACTTTTTCATTTACATTTACTAACTCACTAATATCTTCTACTTTTACTTCAATAGTAGTAAAACCTTCGCCTTCATGATTATATGAATTAACTAAATGCCAACCTTCAAGTGGTATGTTTGATGTATATACATTAAGTCTTGAAGTTGAACTTCTATTTTGAAAGTTCCCTAAATTAAAGATTAATCCCGCAAAATTTTCATAACCTTCTTTTAATTCTAACAGCCCTTCTTCCCTTAAAATAAGTGCTACAGTACCTATCTTAGGCTCTTCGGTTGTTTTCGTTAGTCTCGCTTCTTTAACATAGAAATAGTGATCTTCATAATTGATTTCTACAGTTTTATACGTGCTTCTATTTAGTTCAAATTCACTAAAGTCGAACTCATCAAATTCTACGCTGTATATTTCAATCACTTCAGGCGCATTATGCTTAACCTTACCTTCGCTAACTACGCCAGTAAAACCTTCTTTAAGCGGTTCTATTTTCACCGTTTCAGCATTTTTTAATCTATCTTTATATGTTTCCAAATTTAACTCATTTTCTGTTAATGTTAATTCTTCGCCTAAAATATTAACCTTATAAGTCGCTTCTTCAATCATATCCCAACTAAGAAGATTATTATCAACTCTAACATTTTCAACACTTAAATATTTAATATCAAGTTCCCATAAAGCATCTAACCTTAAATGTCCCTTTACAGTATCCTTATTAAAATCCCATTTACTATTAGTATCTTCTAAATTTTTATACCAACCTAAAAATTTATATCCTTCTTTTTCTGCTAATATAGGCTCTTTTAGTAAAGATTTTTCTTTAACTGTTTCTTGTTTAACTAAACTTCCATCACTATAATAAGAAACCCTATATTTTGGAATAAACATTTCTAAAAGCTGACATGAAGAAACCATTAAAACTAGTGGTATGACTAATAAAATTAAACATATTTTCTTTTTCATAAAGGCCTCCAAAAATAAAATTTATTATCCATTTAAAATTATACCATACTTTCCTATTAATTTTCCCTACATTCTTTATCTTCTTTAAAATTGATTTTAAATAGTTTATAATTAAATTAGTATTTTTAAATCATGAAAGGATTTGATACAATGAGAAAGTTAAAAAGAATTTTGCTTATTATTTTAATTGTTGTTTTAATTGGTCCAATAGTGCTCGTTATCTTAAACTTTATCCCTGTGGCACCATTTAGTTATAAAGGTGTTAATAGTTTTAGAAAAACTGATAAGTATCCTATTATTATTCCGCATGGTGGAGCGAAAGAGTTAGCTCCTGAAAACACTATTTATTCTTATGATATGTTAGTTAACGACTTTAATGCTGGTGTCTTAGAAATAGATTTAGCTCTGACAAAAGATGGCATCTTAATGGCTCACCATGATTTAGACTTAGAGTTTTCAGAAGCTTCTAGTATGAACGGAGCGTTAATTAGAGATTATACATATCAAGAAATCATTGATGAATACGAAAACGATGATTATTATCTTGCAAGAAACTTCGTTGATGCACGAACAAACACTAAACCGTTTGAATCTTCGCCAAAAGCCGATTTAGCGACAATGATTCCAGCCAAACTAGGTGATGATATCTTTAACATCTACGGTGATACCGTCTTATATATTTTAGAAATTAAAGATTCGCCTACTTCAAATTATTATGAAGCAGGCTCAGATAGATATAAATTAGCTGCGAATGAATTACTTAGACTTGTAAAAATGTATGACTTAGAAAAAAATGTTGTCTTAGCTTCATTTTCAGACTCAGTTATCGGCTACTTCCACGAAAAAGCACCAGATATGATGTATAACGCCGGTGTTGATGAAGTAACAAAATTCGCTGTTTATAGTGCTTTCTATTTTGATTTCTTTTGGAGAACTAAATCACAAGTTTTAATTCTACCTAACCGCACAAGCATGGAACCAATCACAGGAAAAACAGCTGACTTACTAGATAAAGTTCCTAAGTTTTTCAGTAAGAATATCGCTATTAAAACAGATGCCGGTTATGAACCAAACTTAATGAACAAAAGAGTCATTAAAGCCGCTCACAGAAAAAACATGGCGTGCTTCTACTGGACAATTAATGATCCTGACGAGATGCGAGAATTAATCAAACTTGGCGCTGATGGAATAATCACTGATCGTCCAGACTTATTAAAAGAAATCATTGATGAATTAAAGAATGCTGAATAAAAATAAAATGCGACTTCGGTCGCATTTTTAATTTCTTATTAATTTCTTAATTTAAACTTGAACTTTCATCATAAAAATATGCGTAAATAATTATTTTATTCCTAAACTATAACATTAATTGGACATAACCAACAATTCTTATTAATTGGCATCAATTTGTCTGTCATTGATATAACTATTCCTGTGCCAATATTTTTAGAATATTTGTTTAATACGTCAAACTTTTTAGTTGGATTTGTTGGGCTTATACCTTTTTTAATTTCAATTGGGTATAGTGTATCTCCTTCTTCATAAATTAAATCTATTTCTTTTTGATTTCTATCACGATAATAATACAAGTTCATTTTTGGGTTTTTACCATGATTATAAAAGTTCTTAATTATTTCACTTACCACATAAGTCTCAAAGATTGCTCCACTTAAACTGCCAACTTCGAGCGTTTCACTATTTGGATACTTAGCTAGATAACTACATAAACCAGTATCCATAAAATATAATTTTGGCGCTTTAATAAGCCGATTTGAAACACTTGAATAATACGGCTGTAAAAGGTAAATTAAACCTGAAGCTTCTAATATGCTCAACCAACTTTTGATTGTTTTAGAATCAACACCTATCGCTTTAGAAATTGAACTATAGTTTACTTCTTGAGCAGTTCTCACAGCGATATATTGCATAAAATTATAAAACTCTAATGATTTACCTACATTTAATAATTGTTTGACATCTCTTTCAATGTATGTATTTAGATAGGATGAGAAAAAATCATCTCTTTTTTGTTTAAAAGTAACTATCTCTGGCATTCCACCATTAAAGATTAATTCAAAAATTTCACTTGTAGTATATTTATGATTAATATTTTTTTTCTTTAAATCTTCTATTTTTGGCGAAAATAGTGGAGCATTATAGTTGCTTATTTCGCTCAATGAAAACGAATATAAATTTAAAACTCCCGCTCTACCAGCAAGCGATTCACTAACGTTTTTCATCACATTAAAGTGTTGAGAGCCAGTTAACCAAAATAAAGGTTTAACACTTCTATTTTCCTTTAACGCTTTATATTTTTCTTCATCGACAATTATTTTAATATATGGTAACAAATTAGGAGCATATTGAATTTCATCAATTAAAAGCGGATAAGAATAATGTTCTAAAAAGTATTTAGGATCAGCAATAGCTAATCTTCTCGCCTCTAAATCATCTAACGTAACATAATTCATTTCATCAGCTTTTATCTTTTTTAACACTGTAGTTTTTCCTACTTGTCTAGCACCAGATAAAACTACAACAGGAAAACTCTCACTTAATCTCTTTATTGTTTCTTCAATTTTCCTATTAATATACATACCTTCACCGCCTTTTCGGATTACAATTCCATTTTAGCCGAAACAACTCAAATTGTCAAGCGTTTCCGGACCGCCACTCCTTTTTTGCCTAACCGCCTATTTTATTGTATTATTGGCAAATCTTATCCTATTCATTAAAAAACTCCCTAATTTTAGGGAGTTTATCGTCTTATTTTTTTAATTCATCAAACTTTTCTTTCATTGTGGGATTATCTTTTGTTAGTTTTTTAACTGTTAAGTCTTCTGCTTTATCGTTAGCGATTCTTAAGTGGTTTTCGCTCTTAACTAACGCATCTCTAGTCTTTTGAAGAGCTTTAATTGCAGCATCAATCTCTTTTATTGCATCTTCAAATCTATCACTAGCCCATTTATAACTCTTCCCAAATGAATCTTTAAACGCTTCTAACTCTTCTTCAAACTTAGTGACATCAATGTTTTGAGCCTTCATCAAGTTTAATTCTTGTTTGTATTTGAGAGCGTTTAATGAGGCATTTCTTAATAATGAAATAATTGGAATAAAAAACTGAGGTCTTATTACATACATTTTAGGATAATGATGACTAACATCAACAATACCATTATTGTATAATTCATTATCCGCTTCTAACATCGTTACTAATACTGCATATTCACAGTTTTTATTAGTTCTATCTTTATCTAACTCTTTAAAAAAATCTTCATTTTTCTTTTTAGTTGCAGTAGTTTCGTTTTCATTTTTCATTTCAAACATTATACTTATTATCTCATTGCCATGCTCATCTTCTTCACGGAAAATATAATCACCTTTTGATCCACCTACAACAATATTATCCTTAACAAATGTAGCATTAGGAAACGCAGCCGCTCTAATACTATTAAACTCATACTCACAATGTTGTTCAAGAGTCTCACCAACCATCTTAGTTGATAAACGAGCCTTAAAGTCTTTATATAATGAAATCTCTTTATCTTTCTCTATTAAGATAATTTCATGTTCCCTTTTAAGATTGGCAAGTTCAATCTCTTTTTCTTTTAACTCATCTTTTAAAGTTTCTTGCGCCTTCATAAGTTCTAATTCTTTAGTTTGATCAGCTTGTTGGAGTTGTTGTTTTAAAGAAGAAAGTTCTTCCTTTATAACTGACAACTCTAGTGCATGTTCTCTTTCCTTTTTTAACAACATATCTTTATAAGTATTCTCTAACTTTTGTTGCGCTAGTAAAGAATCACTTTCTTTTTGCTTAGAAAGAGCCTCTAATCTTGCATGAATCTCTTTATTAAACTCTTCGTTTCTCACTTGATTAACGATGTTTAAATAACTAGATTCGTCTATTTTAAATACTTCTCCACAATGTGGACACTTAATTTGGTGCATAAGTACCTCCTTAATATCAATCGATATAATTATGTTTTAACTTTCTTTTTCCAATATATCCGCTATTCTCTTACTCGCCAATCCATCGCCATATGGATTACTTGCTTTAGACATCTTTTCATATTCTTCTTTGTCTTCTAACAATTGTTTAAAGGCGTTATATATAGTTTCTTCGTTTGTTCCAACAAGTTTTAATGTACCGGCTTTAATTCCTTCCGGTCTTTCTGTTGTATCTCTCATTACTAGTACTGGTTTTCCTAGTGAAGGTGCTTCCTCTTGAATACCACCACTATCAGTGATAATCAAATATGAAGCATTTAAGAAGTTGTGAAAATCAACAACATCTAATGGTTCAATTATTTTAATTCTATCATTGCCAGATAAAATCTCATTAGCTGTTTCTCTTACCTTTGGATTCATATGAATTGGATAAATCGCTTTAATATCACCATATTCATCCATTATTCGTTTAATCGCATTAAACATATGTACCATCGGTTCACCTAAATTTTCTCTTCTATGAGCTGTAATCATAATTAATCTACTATCTTTAGCCCATTCTAACATTGGATGTGTATAGTTTTCTCTAACTGTTGTTTGGAAGGCATCAATAACTGTATTTCCTGTAACATAGATTGTTTTAGGATCTTTGCCTTCTTTAATTAAGTTTTGTTTGGATAGTTCGGTTGGGGCAAAATTATAATTAGAAACTATGCTTACTGCTTGTCTATTAAACTCTTCAGGATAAGGTGACTGAATATTATAAGTTCTTAATCCCGCCTCAACATGTCCAATCGGTATTTGCATATAAAAGCATGCAAGAGTTGTGACAAACGTTGTTGAAGTATCACCATGAACTAATACAACATCAGGCTTAACTTCTTCTAAAACATGTCTCATCTTGTCTAAAATGTTAATAGTCACATCAAATAGCGTTTGACGTTCCTTCATAATAGATAAATCATAATCAGGTACAACATTAAATGTTTCTAAAACCATATCTAACATTTCTCTGTGTTGTCCTGTTACACATACTATCGTTTCTAAACTTTTTCTTGTCTTTAATTCGTTAACTAACGGACACATCTTAATCGCTTCAGGACGCGTTCCAAATACAACCATTACTTTTTTCATTTTAATACAACCTTCTTTCTAAGATAGTATAGACAAGCAATTGTCAGTACAGTTTCACTAATTGCTATTGCTAATGCTACACCAAGTGATTCATAAAAATAGCCCAATGAAAATGATAAAACAATTACAGCAATCACGCCAAATAAAAATGCTCTACTATAAAATTTCTGATTACCACTTGCAACTAATCCTTGAATTCCTAGAAAATTATTTAGTACTCCAAATAACATCCAAATTGATAAAGGCATGAGCAAATAATGGCCTTTAACATATTCGCTACCAAAAAGAACATTTACAATTGGTCGGGAAAATATAATTAATACTAATGTTGCTATTAAAACTATCGGCATTAGTATTTTCATCATCTTTGTTAATGTGTTAATTCCGTCTTTTGTAGATTCATTATATTGTTTAGAAATATATGGGAATAACGCTTGTAAAAACGGAGTAAAAAGAGAAACAAAAATTATTGGTATTTTAATAATGGCGCTATAACCACCGACAACATTATTATCATAAAACAATGTTAAAACTGTAACGCCAATGCCAGAATAAAGCGAAGCTGCAAATGAAGTGAAAAATGTTGGTAATGCATCTTTGAGATTTTCTTTTATTTTAACGCCTTCAATTTTAGTAAATCTTATTTTTAATTCCAAAAGTGCAATCATAAAACAAATTATTCCAACCAACAAAAAAGTTGATGCATAAAGAACAGCATATAACAGCAAATGATCCGAATTTTTCACAAAAACAAAAATTAAAACCATCGATAAAATCTTTAAAAGAACATTAACAATAGTAATTATCTTCATCTTTTGCAAACCGTGAAATAACCATACTTGTTGAAAAACAGAACCGACAACGATCATAAATAAAACAAGCATTAAAGCGTAATCGTCAACTGGCAAATGAAATACCAAACTTAAAATACTCATTAAACCAAAAGAAATAAGCATTAAAACTGTTTTTATTAAAAAAATATGGCTGTAAAGACTATTGAGTTCTTCCTCATCATTTATAAGACTTGCTTTTTTTGCTCCTATCAAATCAAATCCATACGCCACAAACACATTAAAATATGTTATAAAATTTAATGCGCTTGAAAAAATACCATAGTGTCCTTCGCCCAATGTTCTTGTTATATAAGGTAAGGTTAAAAACGGTACTATTAAATTAAAAAACTGGAAAACATATAACCAAATACCATTTTCAACTGATTTGTTTTTAATTAAACTACCTAATTTTCGAATCATTAATGCCCTTTCTCTCTCTCTTTTTTTTATCTTTTATATCTTCAATTATTAATGTTAAAACCTGTTGATTATCTATCATTTCTTGTTTGATTTTTTCATTATATTTTAAAAGTTGTTCTTGGTAATCTTTATATTCTTTTACAATTCGGTGCAGTGATTCTTCAATGTCATCTAGAGCAATTCCAATTTTGTGTTCTTTAAATATTCCATAAAGTTTTGGATGGTAATAACTAATTATAGGAAGATAATTAAATGTATAATCATATATTTTGTTTGGTTCACAATATATATTGTTTAATCCCTTTGTATCGTAGCATATATAACCTATATGATGTTTTGATAAAATTTTTTCAATCTCGTTTTGATTATATCTTCCCTCAAGATAAATGTTTTGCATATTCATCTTTTCTATATAATTTAATAATTCCTCGTAGTAATCACCATCACCATATATATATAAATCCCATATCTCTTTATTGTTATAAACGCAATTGACCAAATTTTCTATTTTTCGCGTCTTAGACACATACCCTATATAAACGATTGATATTCTTTCGTTTTCCTTTATTTCTTTTGTTTGAACTATAGACAATTCTAGAGGCATATTTTGAATAACATACGGCTTTTTGTCTAATCTATAGTATCCTTGCATTATTAATGCCCGCTCATTGTTAGCAGCTATAATATAATTGCTTTTTTCAGCAATTAATTTTTCTTGTTTAATATAAAACTTATCTCTTAGTGTTTTTTTCTCGCTTCTTGTTTTTACAATTAATTCAAAAGAATCATATATTATTTCTGCGTTTTTGTTTCTCTTTTTAGCAATCTTACAAAAAGGAAGTGAAGAATAATTTAAAACTAAAATAATATCAAAAAAAATTTTATCGTGATTCTTCTTGAATTGTTTCTTAAACTTTAAATAAAACTTTATTTGCGCTATATAACCGATAGGAATCTCTTTTGATACCGAATAATAGTTGTTTTCTGGGTTTTTATTTGAGACTTCTGGCGAATATATGTATATATCATGATTTTTTATTTGATGTAGCAATCGATTTATTCTGCCTTCTTTATCATGTGGCATAGTAGATATTACTAGTATTTTCATTCTATAACTCCTTCTTTTTTATCTTCTATTTTAATATATTTCACAAAAAACGACATAACAACAAATAGTAGTGAAATATTAATGAAATAAGCAACTATTCCCTGTGAACCGCCCCGACCAATTGATAGAACATGAACAATTAAATATATTGTTAAAAAAGACAGTTTTGAAAACCTTCTATAAAATTTTATAAGTACTGACAAGATTAAAGCTAGAACAATAGCATGAACCCAAGAGAAAAACAAACCATAAACTAATAGCGCTTCACCAAAAATTGAAGGCAGTATAATACTATAGTATGGATCATCTCTATCTAATCCAGAAATATACATAGAAAATTCATCATTAATTGAAACAGCATTCACTGGAAATATTTTTTTTGGTAAAACTATTGTTACAAGCCATGTAAAATAGTCATTTGGCGATACAATATCAGCATCTATTATTTGAGTATAATATTTAGGATAGTCACTTTCTTTTTCAATTAATTTTGAAGCGTTAACAACATAGTTGTAATCCAAACTTATATCTCTACCTAACCTATAATCTTCATATGCAAGTAATAATGGCATTGCTAGAATAAAAACAACTATTATAGGTATAAATTTTCTCATTAACATGCTTCCTTCTTTAACTAACAATAAATAGCATACAAATAAAGAGTAAATTACTATTTTATAGCGCCCGATATACCCTATTTTTAACGCTTCAAGATATATCCATAATAAAAACACTAATATAGAAACAAACCTTTTTCTATCTTGAACTAGATCGTACAATTTAATAAATAAAAAAGGAGTCAATAATTTTTGTAATAAATCTAAAACATAACTAAGTGTGTTTTCTCTAACGTTGGCCTCTTTAATAAAAATATTAGTTAAATCAAAAATTTCAAAATTTAAAAAGTCTTTTACGCCAACGCCAAGAGTAAACAATTGGATTATAATTAAAACAAACATCAAAATCACAGCAATATTAACAAATTTTTTCCCCCATTTTGAATCAAAGAAAAAATTCGCTTTTTGATAATCAATTATTTCAACCTTTCCTTCTCTATTTAGAAAAAAGACTAAAGAAAAATTTAACACTAGTACAAAAAACAAATAGAAAATAACAATTGCTTCTGTTGTTGCAACATAACATAGACCAAAGCCAGAATATAAATAAACTGTCAAGTTTAAAATTACTAAAAATATTTTGTCTTGTCTCTCTTTTAACAACAATATTGAAATTGCGGGAATTATTAAATTTACAATTAACACTAAAATAAGTATAGCTAAATCAATGTTCATTATAGCTGGTCCGTTTCCTCCACTAGTTTTCTTAATTTTCTATAAAAGTTCGTCCTAATTGGTTCTTGATTCTCGTTCAAAAATTTTTTTACGAACTCGATATTTCTTTTACTCATTTGACTTAATTCAGCAAAATTATTAATTAATCTAACAATTTCGTCGCCAAATCCTCTATAATCTTTTGGTGCAAACAAATATTTTTTTTCAAACAGCTCTACAACTCCCCCTACCGAACTTGCTAGACACGGAAGCCCTGCTGCCATTGCTTCCAAGTTAACCCTTCCTAAACCTTCAAAACGAGTCGGAAAAATAAACAATGAATGACTATTCATATAATCAATTAGTTCATTTTTCCAATTAATTCTACCCACAAAATTGATTTTGTCATCAATCTTTAATTTTCTTGCCATTTTTTTGAAAAACTCTACTTTTGAACCATCACCTACAAAATTACATGATACATTGTACCCCATATCATTTAAATATTTAACTGTTTTTATTACTGTTGAATGTCCTTTATTATCTGATTCAATATTATTAGCGACATGAATTAGTCTAAATTCACTCACACTATTTTTATCATAAATTTTAGGTTCTTTCATTATTGATTCTTTTAGATCTAAAGTTTGATAAGTAGCATTAAAATATTTTGTTGATTCTTTTTCTTTATGAGATTTATTAGGATATATTTTTTGAAGAACATAATCTGTAATATATGATGCGCCATTAGCTCTATAAACCATTTTTTTCATATAATGATTACTTATTATTTTATATAACCCTTTAAAATATGTTTGAGGATCATTTACAACTTCAACTGCATATTTTATTTTTTTATTTCTACAAATGTAAGATAAAATACTCTCAACTTGAATAACCCTATACAAACTTACATCGACGGATTCATAAGATTTTTTCATTGACTTGATTACTTGGGGAAACTTTTTCAACAACCCCTTCATTCCCTTATACCAAGGAATCTCCCATATCTCTAATCCCTCAATATCAAGCGGTTTATGTTTTTTCAAATCTACTTCATCAACTAATTTTACTTTTGCGCAAAATCTAACACTATCGAAAACATTTAAATATCTTTTGAAAAATGAATTGTCATATATGGAAGTTGAATAATACTTCCCTTCTTTTGTTTTATAAATATGTGCGTTATCAACGACTAATAGTTTCATGTTTCCACTCCATTTTAAAATTTCACTCTTAACGATATTGCATCTTAGTCATTCCTAGTTTTTTTGAAATCCATACTCCTAATCTAATTAACCAAAAAGAGTTTTTATAATCTTTATATGTTTTGTTAGGTTCATTCATCATTGTTTTAAATTCTTCTACAGTAATTCCTAACTCTTCTGCAATTATTTTCATATCTTCTAACGCAACAGTTTCATCATATGGTGGTTTTTTTAATTTTTCTAAAGCTTCTTCTCTTGTCATTTGATTGGAAACAATTAAACTAGAGTAATACGCTTTTCTTTTATCATAACCAAACTTATGATACAGCCAATATCCCTCATAAAATCTAGTTAAACGACTTTCATAATGTTTATTCTCATATGGTTCGTATGAATACTTTTTAGTTAATGTATCCAAAGCGATTTGCCTTGAATATGGCATTAAATCTAAAGGTCTATACACTTTCATTCCTTTAAAATAACGATAATATATTTTATATTTAAAAATGCTTGCTGTTGGCAATGTTTTTAGTTTTATTTTCCCAAACTTTTTATGAATATTTTTCATCATCCTTAAATCATTCATATAAACCCATTCGTTTGGTTCTCTTATAGATTCTGTCGCTAAATTTCCGCCAGTTAATACATATTTTATTTTACTTTTAACAGCAAAATTATATAGTGATGCAAAAATAACATGGTCTTGTGGCATATCTTGGTATGGCACTTGTGATTTAAAAAAAGCAAGTTGCAGATCTCTCATCTCTTCTTTATTGATTTTATAGTCAACTTTTTCTAACTTTAATCCCTTAAGTAGATTATCAATGTTTTTATCTGCTACTGGTAAATTCCAACCTGTATCCACCGCAAACACTAACGGTCTTAATCCTAAAACTTCTTTTGTGTAATACAACAAATAAGTGCTATCCATTCCCCCGGATAAGCCAATAATACAATCATATTTTTTCTTTCTGTTTTTCTTTTTAATTCGAGCAACTATATCATTTAACTTTTTTTCGCTTTCATCATCAACTATCCACTTAGGTTTTATATAACCATAAAAATGCTGACAATGATCACATAGTCCCTCTTCATTAAATGTTATTTTAGAGTCAGTAGTATCCATTACACAATTTATGCATACTTGGTATTCTCTTTCGTTCATCTTTTACTCCACACTTTTCTATTTACATAATCAGTATATCCTAAAATTATTCTTAACACTTTATCCGATACATTAGGCATACTGTAATCATAAGGTAATCTAATTAACTCTTTTGTTTGTGTTTCTATTACTTTTAATCCTTGTAGTATTCTTTCTTTGTTTAAACCTGTCATAATTACTGCTGCTTCTTCATAAGCTTCTGGTCTTTCATGTGCCTCTCTAATGTTTAGTGCTCTAAACTTAAGAATTGATGATTCTTCACTAATTGTTCCAGAATCACTTAAAACTGCTTTAGACTCTATTTGAAGTTTATTATAGTCAATGAACCCCAAAGGTTTAAGTGTTTGAATTAACGGATTAAACTTAATCCCTTTTTCTTCGATTTTCTTTCTTGTACGAGGATGTGTAGAAATAATAATAGGTAGTTTATAAAGTTCTGCAATAGTATTTAGCGATTCAACAAGTTCAAAAAAGTTATCTGAATCAATATTCTCTTCTCTATGAGCAGATACTAAAAAGTATTCATTCGGTTTTAAATTTAGTCTCTTTAAAACATCAGATGCATGAATCTTATCTTTCATCTTCATCAATACTTCATACATTGGACTACCAGTTTTAATTATTCTATCCGCAGGAAAACCTTCATTAAGCAAATATTCTCTTGCGATAGAACTATAAGTCATATTGATATCAGCAATATGATCAACGATCTTTCTATTTGTCTCTTCTGGGACTCGCTGATCGAAACATCTATTTCCTGCCTCCATATGGAATATAGGTATCTTGCGTCTTTTAGCTGCAATGGCAGTCAAACAACTATTAGTATCACCTAAAACTAAAAACGCATCTGGTTTTTCTTTCTCAAAGATAGGATCAATCTTCATTAAAATATTACCGATTGTCTCTATCGCATTACCTTTAGCTGCATCCAAAAAATAATCAGGCTTCTTTAAATTAAAATCTTTAAAAAACACCTCATTTAACTCATAATCATAATTTTGGCCAGTATGAACTAAAACATGATCAATCGCTTCTGATGCTTCTAACTTTTCAATAACCGCTGATAATCTAATGATTTCTGGTCTTGTTCCTACAACAGTCATTACTTTGAGCTTTTTCATAATATCATTCCTAATCTCGATTAAATAAATCTCTTGTATATACTTTATCTTTAACGTCGTTTAATTCTTTAAAATATCTATTTGTAATTATCACATCTGCTTCTTTTTTAAACATTTCCAAATCATTAACAACTTTAACTCCAAAAAACGTTTTTTCTTTTAATGTAGGTTCAAAAATAATTAAATTAATTCCTTTGTTTTGTAATCTTTTAATTACCCCAATAACAGAGGATGACCTAAAATTATCTGACCCCATTTTCATTGCCAACTTAAATACTCCCACTGTTTTTGGTTTTCTTTTTATAATCATATTCGCTATATGATCTTTTCTTGTTCTATTAGATTCGACAATAGCAGAAATCATATTTTGCGGTACATCTTTGTAATTTGCAAGAAGTTGTTTTGTATCTTTCGGCAAACAATATCCTCCATAACCAAAAGATGGATTATTATAATGGCTTCCTATTCTAGGATCCAAGCCGACACCTTTGATTATTTCTTCAGTGTTAAGTCCTTTAAGCTCAGAATATGTATCCAATTCATTAAAATAAGCTACTCTTAATGCTAAATATGTATTAGAAAATAGTTTTATTGCTTCAGCTTCTGTTGGATTTGTCAACAAAACAGGGACATTTTCTTTTAAAGTTTCTTTCAAAAGCAAATCTGCAAATTTTCTTGCCTCTTCACTAAAATCACCGACAATTATTCTTGAAGGATATAAATTATCATACAATGCTTTTCCTTCACGTAAAAATTCCGGAGAAAAAATTATTGTTTGTTGAGGATATTCTTTTCTTTTTTTTACCGTATATCCAACCGGAACTGTTGATTTAATAATAATTACCGCATTATGATTTAACTTGTTTATATCATCTATTGTGCTATCCACAGTAGATGTATCAAAAAAATCCAATTCAGTATCATAATCTGTTGGTGTAGCAATAATAATATAATCCGCATTCTCATATGCTTTTTTCTTATCAAGAGTCGCCAACAAATTCAAGTTTTTATTAACTAAAAAACTTTCTATTTCCTCATCTTTTATTGGTGATTTTTTTTGATTTATCAAGTCAACTCTTTTTTCAACTATGTCCAATGCTATAACTTCGTTAGATTGACTTAATAAAACTGCATTTGATAATCCTACATATCCCGTTCCTACAACTGTTATTTTCATATTTTAAACCTCCTCATAAATAGTATCAGGATTATTTGGGTCAAATATTTCATTAACCCACATTATCGTAACCATATCGGTTTCACCTAAGTTTTCTATATTGTGTGTATAACCTACAGGTATATCTATAACTTGTAGTTCTTCTCCACTCACATAATATTCTATTACTTTTTCTTCGCCAATTTTTCTAAATCTTATAACGCCTCTGCCATAAACAACTAAGAACTTTTCGTTTTTTGTGTGATGCCAGTGATTACCTTTAGTTATGCCCGGTTTAGAAATATTAACTGATACTTGACCTCTATCGGTTGTTTTTAAGAATTCTGTAAATGAACCTCTATGATCTTTATGCATTAATAGGTCATAACCAAAATCATCTTCTTCTAAATAACTTAGATAATTTGAATAAAGTTTCTTAATAAATGGATCATCTAATTTAGGTACGCTTCGTTCTTCTCTGCTTTTCTTAAATGAATAAAGCAGTTCCGCAATATAGCCTAACTTAACTTGATGAACAGGCTCAACATAACAATAATTACCTTTTCTGTTTTCTTCTCCTTTTAATGCCTTAACGAGTTCTTTTATAACATCATCAATATACACTAAACTCATCATCACATCAGGATTATTAATGGTGATTGGCAAACCTCTTGCGATATTATACGAAAATGTCGCCACGGCACTATTATAGTTTGGTCTAGCCCATTTACCAAACACATTCGGCAAACGATAAACTAACACTTTAACACCATTAACCTTGCCATACTCTAATAGTGCATCTTCACCAGCCTTTTTACTCTTCCCATACGGATTATCAAGTTCAGCTTGGATTGACGAAGAAATCATAACTGGAGATTTATTGTTGTGTTTTTTTAGAAGTTCTAAAAGTGTTGTTGTAAAACCTAAGTTCCCTTTTAAAAACTCACTTTCATCTTTTGGTCTATTAACACCTGCAAGATGAAAAACAAATTCACAATCTTGAGAATATTTTTCTAATTCTTCTAAACTTGAATCTACATCATATTCATAAATGTTTTCATACTTTTCTTTTTTAAGTTCAGCAATTAGATTTTTACCAATAAATCCTTTTGCTCCAGTTACTAATATTTTCATAATATCACTTAAATAAATCTAATTTTAACAAAAGCTTTTTCATACCTTCAACATCTAATCTTTTTGTATTATGTGAATGATATGATTCTAATGTTTGAATTTCTTTAGACCCCTTTTCAATAAACTTATCATAATTTAAATTTCTATTATCTGCTGGTATTCTAAAAAAGTCTCCCAAGTCTTCTGCTTTAAGCATTTCTTCTTGAGTAACTAAAACTTCATATAGTTTTTCTCCATGTCTTGTACCGATATAAACTGGTTGTAAATTAGAACCTTTTAATTCTAAAATAGCCTTCGCTAAAACATCAATTGTTGCAGCTGGCGCCTTTTGAACTAATAGGTCTCCTTGGTTCCCATGTTTAAATGCATATAACACTAAATCCACTGCATCTTCTAATGTCATCATAAATCTTGTCATCTCGGGATTTGTGATAGTTACAGGCTTTCCTGCTTCTATTTGACTTACAAAAAGAGGAATTACTGACCCTCTTGAAGCCATCACGTTTCCATATCTTGTCAAACATAAAACTGTATCTTCTTCTCTAAGTTGTCGTGATCTTGCGACAACATTTTTTTCCATTAAAGCTTTACTCATCCCCATTGCATTAATTGGATAAGCTGCTTTATCTGTTGATAAGAAGATTGCCTTTTTAACTTTGTTTTTAACACATGCAGTAATAACATTGTTACTTCCAATAATGTTTGTCTTAACTGCCTCCATCGGATAAAACTCACAAGATGGAACTTGCTTTAAAGCTGCTGCGTGAAAAACATAATCAACACCGATAAACGCTCCTTCTATTGAGTTATAATCTCTAACATCTCCAATGTAGAATTTGAGTTTATCGTCGTTGTATTTTTTACGCATATCTTCTTGTTTCTTTTCATCTCTTGATAAGATTCTTATTTCTTTAATATCAGACTTTAAAAATCTTGAGACAACTGCGTTCCCAAAAGATCCTGTACCACCAGTTACTAATAAGATTTTTCCTTTAAACATGTTCTTCACTCCTTTTCATTAAAATGCTTCATAATTATTTTATAAGCATGTTTTGAAGTATAATTATTTAACATATATTTATTACCATTTAACCCTAGTTCTTGACGAAGATTTTTATCTTCTAACTTTTTCATGTGTTCCATAAATTTCTCTAAATCTCCAGTTTCACACCAAAAGCCAAATTTTTCTTCTTCTATTATTTCCCCAACATCAGTGTTAACATCTGTTGCTGCAAGAACCGGTATGGAACCCTCCATATATGAAAGTAGTCTTGAAGGAAAGTTTGGAATTGTAAATCTCTTATCCAAAAATATTAATCCTACATTAGCCATTCCAACCATCTTATCATAATCATCTTTAGCCATAAAACTTAATTGTTTTGCTTTTTTAATTTCTTTTTCTCGCAAGAAAGTTTCTAGTTTGTTATATTCTGTTCCTGAACCAATTATCAAAATGTAATTGTTTTCACTAGCCTCGTTTTCCTTTATAACATCCATTATAAAATCTATTGCTTGCGGCTTACCTAAATTACCACCATAAAGGAAAATATTTTTATCTAACGGCAAATTATATTTTTCTTTTAATCTAACCTTTTCTTCTGTACTTATAACTATTTCTTTTGGTGTAATAGTATTTGGACAAATTTCTACTCTTTGTTCATCTAAATATTTGTTGTGTTTTAAAATATATTCCACATTTCTTTTTGACATACAGCCAATATAATCAGCAGCTTTATATAATTTTTTTTCTTTTCTTCTAAAATACCAATATATTGGACTCATCTTAGGAAACAACTTTAAATCAATTGCATTTTGTGGAAAAATATCCTTCAACAACAAATATGTTTTTGCATTATCTCTTTTTTTAATATATCTAACTATTTTATTAAATGTTATTGGCGGAGTCGAATACATAACTAAATCAAATTTAACATTGTTTAAGTGTTTTTTTATCGCTTTTAATATCTTACCTTCTAATGTTATTGTTGAGATTCCCTTTTCAATAAACTTAGTTTTTGTGATATTGCCAATTTTAACTGCTAAATGTTTAACCTTGTCTTTTTCAAAAAACTCTGTTTCAAGATTATATTTTCTTTCTCGCGGAGAAACAACATATATATTGTGATTTTGTTCATGAAAAAACTTTAATAGATCTGGGTAGATTCCACCTGCATTAATATCTTCTAATTGAGTAATTGTTAAAAATAATATATTCATTTATCTTTTCCTTTTTTTTCTTTATTATAGTTGTCTGCCAGTTTATTGGTTGCATCATATTCTTCTTTAGTTATCTTTCCGCTTCTTAATAAATGCTCGCCCAACTCTTCATATGTTGCTTTGCCTTCTTGGTTAATCCCTTTTCTTCTAAACACTTTCCCAAATGTTTTAAAGAAGATTTTAACATCTCCCCAAAATGTTATTTTAGAGACATATTTTAAATCATATTCAAGTCTCTCTTCCCATAATATATCGTTTCTACCATTGACTTGTGCTAAACCAGTTAATCCTGGACGAACCAAATGTCTTTTTCTTTGTTCATCAGTCATAAAAAGCATGTTTTTAATAGTTTGTGGTCTAGGTCCAATTAAACTCATTTTTCCTGAAAGTATATTAAACAAGTTAGGTAATTCATCTAAACTTGTAGATCT
>Ga0172382_10004110_pt1 | contig 22490 bp, 22 predicted proteins | sample Leawel138RmetaG_FD_122245 | JGI IMG/M metagenome (GOLD analysis project Ga0172382, IMG submission 122245) | Leachate microbial communities from a municipal landfill in Southern Ontario, Canada - Leachate well 138R metaG | ecosystem: Engineered > Solid waste > Landfill > Unclassified | place... | reverse complement strand
AATTGGCGACTATGGTAGAGTAGTAGTGATGCAAACAGATAGGAGAGACGAGATAACTAAATATTTTAGAGCTCTGGACCGGGCCTATTTTATGGACCTCTATAAAGAGTATGCCTATGAGGATACACCCTTTCCCATTGGGTACGGGCAAACCATCTCTCAGCCCTCCTTGGTACTTGAAATGACTATTCTACTGGACATAAAACAAGAGAGCCAAGTATTGGAAATAGGTACGGGTAGTGGCTATCAGACGGCTCTTTTGGCTAAAGTGGCCCAAAAAGTATTTACAGTTGAGAGGATTGAAGAGCTCTATTTACGCTCCAAGGAGAGATTACTAAAAGCCGGTTATAAAAATATCGCGTTTAAACTAGCCGAAGGGGTGTTGGGTTGGCCAGAGAAGGCCCCCTTTGACCGCATAATGGTTACCGCTGCTCCGCAAGAGGTACCCCAAGCACTATTGGACCAATTATCTTATCATGGCAAGATGGTTATACCGGTTGGTGCCACCTATGCGCAAGATCTCTTGTTAATAACTAAAGACGGAAAGGGTAACATAGAGCAGCGGGCGATAGCTAAGGTAAGTTTTGTCCCCCTTAGGAACTCTTGAAGTTATAACAGGGCTTAATTATCTCTTCTATTGCAACCGTCTCACCAATAGAGGCCAGAATTTCATCGATTTGTTTGTAAGCAGCCGGGCTCTCATCGAGTGTCCCCTTATGCACCGAGGTGGAATAGATCCCTTCCATCGATTTCTTAAAGGCTTCCAAGGTGAGTTGGGCTTTAGCTTCGGTGCGGCTTAAAACTCTGCCGGCCCCATGGGGCGCTGAGTAGTTCCAGTCACGATTGCCTCTGCCAAAGCCTAAAATAGAGCCATCGCGCATATTTATGGGGATCAAGAGACGCTCCCCCTCATAGGCTGAAATCGCCCCTTTACGGATAATATTATCTTTAAAGTTGATGTAGTTGTGGATGCTATGGAAAGAGGGGAAATCAGACAAATCTCTTTTTACCAAATTGTTCAAAATTATAGTGGCCATAGTTTCTCTGTTAAGTTGAGCATACTCTTGGCAAATCGCCATGTCATGCAGATAGGCTTCTCTGTGTTTCCCTTGCAGAAAGCAGAGGTTACGGGGGTAGGTGAGCCCCTCTGTGCGGCACATTTTGACGGCACTGTTTTGGTAGTAGCGGGCAACCTGAGTCCCTAAATTACGACTTCCTGAGTGGATTGTGAGGTAACTATTACCCCTAGAGTCTTCGCCTAATTCAATAAAATGGTTCCCTCCGCCCAGGGTGCCAATACTGTTTTCCAGTCGTTCTAAGTTTTGGAGTTCTTTAAACATGCGAAGCTCATAGAGGGGCTCGAAGTGGACAACTTTTTGTTTGTGCATGTTTTTACCGGCCGGTATTCGAGAATAGATTAGTTGATCCAGTTTGGCTAAATCGACCTTTAATTGGCCCAACTCTACAGTTAAAACGCCACAGCCGATATCGACACCCACAATATTGGGAACAACTCTGTCTTTAAGGTCGGCTGTGAACCCAATAACGCACCCCACGCCGACATGGACGTCACTCATTATCCTGACCTTAGCCCCTTTTATAAAATCTTGGTCTAGGAGGGTCTTAATTTGTTCTCGCGCTCCACTGTCAATCGAGGTGGCAAAGACTTTGGCTTCTCCAAACTTTCCTTCTATTGTCATATATCGCTATTATAACAAAATATTCAAAGAATTACTGCCTTGTGCTGCAAAGCCTCTTTTAGGCCTTTAAAATCACGGGTAGTTGCCTCAATCGTAGAGAACCTTGTAGCCACATCTCTTATACTGTGGGCATCTGAGCTACGAATGAGGCAGTACTCCCCGGTAGCCACACGGGGAGGATTGTTAACCACTTCAACGGCAGAGTAGGGTAGGGGGGGGAGAAATCCTAAGTTGGCAATTACCGAATTGATAGGTCGGTCGATGTGCGCCGGGATGGCTAGCCCCCCCCTTTGGACAATTGTGGTGGTTAAATTATCAAAAGAGATGTTGGCGGCACCGTAGAGAAAGAGGTCAACCTCTTCAACAACGTTACCCATCACATCGCAGACGAGTTGGTGGCCAAATTTAGAGGCAACGTTTCTATTTTTTGGCAAAAGAGACTCTATCCAAGCAGAAAACTCCTCCCCCTCTTCAAGGCTCGCAAAGAGGGCTAAGAGATGGACCTCTTCGATGGTGGTCACCTCCACTCCATAGACCCCTACCAGACCCAAGATCTGGCAAGCTTCACTAAAAGCCGGGAGGTTTCTTCCGCTGTTATGGTCACTCAGAGCGACGATATCGAGCCCTTTCTCATAAGCCTCGTAGGCTAAAACGGGAGGGGCTAAATTATTGGAGGCACAAGGCGAGAGGCAAGAATGGTTGTGCAGGTCTACTTTTAATTGCATAGTCCTAAAAGTTTTGCCAACCGATAGGAGACAGTGAATTGATCCTCCTGACTCCCCAAGATGGCAATGCCCTCCTCTTGAGCAGTGGCCACCATATCAGCAGTAGGTTGGCGTCCATTGCAGAGAATGATGGCGTTAAGGGACACGAGAGAGGCCACAGCCACAGCATTTTTATGCCCTTGGATAGTAATTAAAGCGCTGCCCTCCGTGGCATTGGCCATCACATCACTTAGGAGGTCTGAAGTGTAACCACCACTAATAAGGCGCTCTTCAGCCGGTTTTGTGAAAACTTCTAAGTTTAATGCTTTGCTCGCGTGTTCAATAGATACCATTTTGCTACTCCTCGAGGTTTAGTTTTTTGCGCTCATTCTCACTAAAGAAAATTGTCGATTTGACAACAGTCTTTTGAACCGATGACGTGATTGAAAACTCATCAGAGACCGATTTAACATTGGGGAGCCCCATACCGGCGCCAAAGCCGAGGGAACGAATCCATTCGTTAGCCGTTGAAAACCCCTGTTCAAGAGCCTCATCTAAATTCTCGATTCCCGGGCCATTATCTTCTCCGGTAATAATTACCTTATCGGGGAAGTACTCGGCGGTTATACTTCCTCCGTTCGAGTGGACAACGATATTCATCTCTAACTCATAGGAGGCGATTGCGGCGCGCCTAATTGTCCTCGGAAATAATTCATTCTGTTTAAGTTTCTTTTTTATCTCAGTCGATGCATAACCGGCCTTCTCAAAGTCCAATTTGCGCACTAAAAAAGTTTGCCGCTCTTGAGAAAGTCCTTCAGTGGCAACCTCAATTTGCCTCTCCCTCTCTAAGGAGTCGACTTCGTTGTTTATCTCCCACAAAAGACGTGTTGAGATATCGCGGGTAGTCACTATGCCTACCAACTCCTTCTCCTTATTTAAAACCGGAAAGCGATGGTAGCGATAGCGGTCGAAATAGGTAATTGCAAATGAAATGGGCATATCTTCATCGAGGAGGATTAGTTTACTACTCATATGCTCTTCCACTTTGTCTTCAATGTAGCCAAAGTCGAGGGCTTGAATGATGTCATCCATACTCACAATTCCCAAGAGGCGCTTTTCAGCTACCACAGGAACCCCCGTAATCCCATTTTCACGCATCAAATGTTGGACCTCTCGCATGGTCGTCCCGAGAGGGACACTAATAAGAGAGCGGGTCATCACATCTTTGATTTTCAAACGGTAGATGAGCTCCGAAATAATAGTGGGGGAGTTGAACGTGTTAATGGGAATTGTTTGCATGTGAGCAGTATACACTGAAAACTTGAGAGCTACTACTATGAACAGCTCCCAATTAGTGGTACTCTCAATGAGATTTTAATTTAGAGGTGGTTATAAATGTTGCCCTCAAGAGAGAAAGAATTTGCCCGTTTATTGGTCAACTACTCCGTTAAACTTCAACCCCAAGAGAGTTGCCTGATAAACGCGATTGATGTTCCCATTAGTATGGTCGAAGCGCTAGTGGAAGCTGTTTATGAAGCCGGTGGTTCCCCTTTAGTGAACTACTCTTCAATTTCTATAGAGCGGGCCTTAGTGGCCTCTGCAACCAAGGAGAGCCTCTCTCTATGGGCCGCCTGTGACGCCTACCGGATGGAAAAGATGGACGCCTTCATAGGTATCAGAGGAATAGTGAATCCTAGAGAGATGGCAACGCTGGGCAAAGCTAACCAAGATTATGCCCTCTACTACAATACGCCGGTCCACCACGATATCAGAATCGTCAAGACTAAATGGGTGGTTACCCGCTATCCAACTCAGTTGATGGCCTACCAAGGGGGGATGTCACTCAGAGAGATGGAGGATTTTTTCTACAAAGTAACCATTGGGGTCGATTACAACGCCATGCAAAAGGCGATGGAAAAAGCCAAAGCCTTTCTCGATAATGTCGATAAAGTCCACATCTTAGCCAAAGGGACCGACCTAAGGTTCTCAATTAAAGGGATGGGGGCAATTATTTGCGCCGGAGAGATGAATATCCCCGACGGAGAGATCTACTCTTGCCCTCTTAAAGAGAGTGTTGAAGGAACAATTACCTACAACACCCCCTCTACCTACGAGGGGCACACTTTCAACAATGTTGCCTTTAGCATTGAAAAGGGCAAGATAGTAAAGGCCACTGCCGACGATAGTGAAGCTGTTAACAAAATCCTCGATATTGATGAAGGAGCCCGTTACTTTGGTGAATTTGCCCTTGGATGTAACCCCCAGATAAACTTTGCCATGGATAATATCCTTTTTGATGAGAAGATTGCCGGTTCTATCCACTTCACACCGGGTAATGCCTATGAAGACTGCGACAATGGTAACCGAAGCGCTGTCCATTGGGATTTGGTGCAGATTCAAACCCCCCAGTTTGGCGGGGGAGAGATTTGGATGGATGGAGTGCTAATACGCAAAGATGGGCGTTTTGTCCACGCCTCCTTTGTCGACTTAAACTTCTAATATTCAGCATTAAAAACAACGGTGCGGTTGCCCCATAGGATAATTCTATGTTCTAAGTGGGCCTGCACGGCACGGGAGAGGACAGCCTGCTCGACATCTCGACCAATATTGCGTAGACCAATCGGGGTTAATTCATGATTTATCCGCACGACATCCTGTTCAATAATGGGTCCTTGATCAAGCTCATCAGTGACGTAATGGGCAGTGGCACCAATCATTTTTACGCCCCTTTCGTAGGCTTGTAAGTAGGGATTAGCCCCCTGGAAGGCGGGCAGAAAAGCGTGATGAATATTGATCATCTTTCCCCACCATTTTTTAGTAAAAGCGGGACTTAGCACCTGCATGTAGCGGGCGAGCACTACCAAATCGATTTTGTGCTCCTCAAGGAGTTCCTGAACCGCTTTTTCCTGTTGAGCTTTGTCGCCGGCAACGATTGGTAGATGGTAATAGGGGATTTTAAATTGGGTGGCAATATGCTCAAGGGTGGGGTGGTTACTGATGATTAGGGGGATAGCACAGATGAGATTTCCTTCGTGGTGACGGCTTAACAGGTCAAATAGACAGTGACTGGTTTTGCTCACCAAAATCGCCACGCGGCTTTTGTTATCGGTGAAATAGCAGTGCCAGTCGAGGCCTAAAGGGTGGGCAAATTGTCCGAAATTCTCTTGAAGCTCCTCTCTGGTAATTTTTAGATCCTTTAAATCAAGTTCTAAACGCATATAATAGCGGTTAGTACGGGTGTCACTATGCTGTTGACAGTGGAGGATGTTAAACCCTTTCTCATAGAAAAAGGTACTAATGGAGGCTAGTAACCCTTTACGGTCTGCACATTGAATCAGGAAGATGATCTTCTGCATTAAGATTCCTGCTGCTCTTCATCAAAAGGTGCCAAACTCTCTTCATCTTCGCCAAGGAGAATTTCAACCTTTCTCTCGACGGCATTGAGTTCTTTCTCTACCCGCTTAGCCAAAGTTACCCCCTCTTCGAAGAGTGCAATTGCCTCCTTGAGGGGTGTCTCATCACTTTTTAATTTTTGCGTAATCGCTTCCATCCGCTCTATATCTTTTTCGTAACTCATTATTCACTCTCCTCTTCAAACAGCTTATTAACAGTCGCTACCGCTTCCCCTTTAGCAAATTGAATAGCCACTTCCTCATCTATTTTCAGTTGTGAAGCTCTATTGATAAGCTCTCCATCACTACTGTGGGTAACAATTGAGTAGCCCCGCGCTAAAACAGCCAAGGGGCTAAGGCTCTCTAATTGGCCTACTAAAGCCTCCGCTTTGGCTTTAGCCAATTTTAGTCGCTCGCTAACGGTACGCTCCATAATCGCCCTATAATCATCACAGTAGAGGTGTGCCTGTTGCAGCTTGCGCTTAAAATAGTCGGCCATCCTATCGGTGGTAAATAAGGCCAACTTTCCCTTGATAATACCCACTTTTTTAAGGATTAGGTGGGCAAGAGTTGTCACCATCCCCCGGTAGTTAGCTATTATATCCTGGAGCAGGGGGGCTACCAATTCGCCCGCCGCAGAGGGGGTAGGCGCCCTTAAATCGGCAGCATAGTCACTCAAAGCCCAGTCGATCTCATGCCCAACGGCACTCACGGTAACTATATCACTCTCTACGATCGCTTCAACCACGGCGCGCTCACTGAAAGGCAGGAGGTCTTCGATTGAGCCTCCTCCCCGCCCTATGATAAGGAGATCGGCAATTTTTAAGCGGTTGGCCAATCTGATTTGACTGGCGATCTCATCGGCCGCTAAGGCCCCTTGGACGGCCGCCGGTAGAATCACAACATCGATAGTGGGGTTGCGCCTCTTAAGGACCTGCAGAATATCGTGGACGGCAGCTCCTGTTGGGCTGGTAATTACACCTATCTTCTTTGGGTAAAGGGGCAGGGGACGTTTACGTTGGGCATCAAAATAACCCAGAGCGGCAAATTCTCGTTTACGCTCCTCTATGAGGGCCAATAAATCGCCGGTTCCCGACTTGCGCATATTTTGACAGACAATCTGGTAATTACCCCTTTTGGCATAAATGGTGATATCACCTTCCACGATTATCCTATCCCCATCTTTGGGGAGAAAAGGGACTCGCCAGCTCTGCGATTTAAACATGACAGCTTGGATGGCTGCCTCCTCATCATGGAGTTGGAAATACCAGTGTCCGCTGGAGGCGGGGCGAAAATTAAAAACCTCCCCCTCAAGGGTTATTTTGGTGAATACCCCCTCTAGTACCTCTTTAAGGCGACTAGTTAAAGCGGAGACTGTTAAGATGTGGTCATTGAATAACTCGTTCACCGCGATGCTCCTTTCTGCCAGCTCTTATATTGAATATAAATGGCGGCGCTTAAAAAGAGGAGGGCTAAGAGGATAAAAAGCCATAGGGGCAGGTAGTAGAAGCGGGTAAAAAGGAGAGATGCACACACCGAGCCGCCAATTGCCGATACATAGAGGGTAAAACGCTCCTTTAGATAGTATCTGAGCAGTAGAGCCCCAGTTCCCCCCAGAAGGGTAAAAACAATTGCCAAACTTCCCCTTTGGTTGAAGGTCAACACCAAGAGGTAGGCTAACAATGAGTAGAGGAGAAATGTACCTAAAAATGAGCTGACCAAGGGGTATTTTAGGTGGATGACTACCGCTAAAACTATAACAACCACAAGGGCTAGGTACTGGTCGAAGACCAAGAATTTAGTCAACCCTCTCAAGGTTAATTCATCCGGTGACGCTTGTTTGTAGAGGATGATAAAATAGGCTAAAACCGCGGCCCCACTAGAGACAGTTAGTTTTAGAAAATCGAGGATGTTTCTGAGTTTGTAGCCGTTAAAAGCTACCGCTAGGGAGAGGAGAACTCCCCCTATCATCACAAAACTACCCATTGCGTTCCCCTTAACAGAAAAGGCAGCCCAGAAGAGCTGCCTTGCCAAATCGACTCCCTGAGTTAAGCTTACTCAGCAGGAATAATAGCCCCTGTAGGACAGGCATCCACACAGGCAGCACAATCAATACACAAGTCGGGATCGATTACATAAATATCGCCCTCAGAAATAGCGTCGGAAGGACATTCTGGAAGGCAAACGCCGCATGCAATACATGCGTCAGTAATAGTGTAAGCCATTGTTGACTCCTTATGTTTGTTAATCCGTTTTCGACTATATACCCTAGCTAAAAACTCGTCAAGGCTTGCTACAAAACAACCAAGCAGATATAGTCAAAAAGAGGTGAAAATGCAAACTTGGGGGGCTTTAAATGGGTAAGCAACTGGTATTGGCTGAAAAACCTAGTGTCGCACGTGAGATAGGGAAAGTGCTGGGGTGTACCCGACGTCGGCAGGGGTATTTAGAGGGGGACCATTATATTGTCACCTGGGCTTTAGGCCATTTAATCGAGTTATCGCCACCGGCCTCTTACGAGCCGCGCTGGCGGCGTTGGAGCCTCTCTTCTCTGCCCATGTTACCCGCTGAGTTGACTCTCACTGTGATGGAATCAACCAAGGAGCAGTTTGCCGTAGTTGAAAACTTGTTTAAAAGGGACGATATCGACTCGCTTGTAATTGCCACTGATGCGGGGCGGGAAGGGGAATTAGTGGCCCGTTGGATTTTAATTAAGGGGCTCTGGCAGGGGCAAACTAAGCGTCTTTGGATTAGTAGTCAAACCGAACAGGCGATTAAAGAGGGGTTTGACAATTTAAAAGAGGCCAGCCTCTACGATTCTCTTTTTGAGGCGGCCCAGGCGCGCGCACAGGCCGATTGGTATATCGGGATGAACGTTAGTCGCGCCCTCACTTGTCGCTACGATGCGCGTCTCTCATCAGGAAGGGTGCAAAGTCCCACTCTAGCCTTGATTACCCGTCGAGAGGAGGAGATTGAGGCCTTTAGTGGAGAGTTTTATTGGACTATCAGAGCCGATTTCGGCCTCTTTAGCGCCACTTATCATGATGATGAAGGGAGCATTAGAATCACTCAAGAACAGGAGGCTCTAGCTATTGCGAATGCCCTTGAAGGGCAAACCGGCGTAATTGTAGAGCTTAACAAAGAGGAGAAGGTAGACCCCCCACCATTGGCCTACAATCTTACCGAGTTGCAACGGGATGCCAACCAAGAACTCTCGTTTTCGGCTAAGGAGACCCTCGATACTCTCCAGCAACTCTATGAAAAACATAAAATTGTTACCTATCCCCGTAGCGATAGCCGCTACATTACCAGTGACATCGTCCCCACCTTAAACCGGCGCCTTCAAGCCCTAGAAGCCACCCCATTGGGGTTAGTGGCTAACCTCTACCTAGAGGAAGGCTACCGTGAAGAGCTCGGTAGATTTGTGAAAGAGAGTGGGGTAACGGACCATCATGCAATTATTCCCACCGAGCAGAAGGTTGTCTTAGAGCGCTTATCTCCCAAAGAGAGGGCCCTTTGGAGCCTAGTCGCCCAAAGGTTTATGGAAGTCCTCTCAGGGGACTACATCTACGAAAGCACGGCAGTCGGTGTTGAGGTGGGAGACTACCGTTTGGCAACCCATTTGGTGGTCCCCATTAAGCAGGGGTGGCGCGATATGGCCCGCTTAGTCGCTAAAAAAGATAATGAGCTTACCTTGGAACCCTTAGAGTTAAAAGTTGGTGAGCCACTCAAGGTTGTGAAAGTCAACTTAAAGAAGAGCGCCACCAAGGCCCCCGAGAGATACACTGAAGGGACATTACTGGCAGCTATGGAAAATGCCGGCCGCTTTGTCGAAGACAGCGAGCTGAAAAAAAACCTCGCCGGGGGATTGGGCACCAGTGCCACCCGCGCCGATATTATCGAGAAGCTACTCCAAAATTATTATATCGAAAGGGAGGGGAGAACTTTAGTGCCCACTGCCAGAGGGCGAGAGGTCATCAGACTGGCCCCTGACGAGTTGTGTTCACCCGAACTTACGGCTAAATGGGAAGAGCGCTTAGCCAAAATTGCCGAAGGCGAAGAAGAGAGCAGTGCTTTTATCAGCGATATAAAAGCGAGCGCTAAAAAACTAGTTAAGAAAATTAGTGACAGCAATGCTAAATATAATCCTACTTTCAAGGATGGCAAGCTCTGTCCCTATTGTGAAGCAGCCATGCAAAAAGTAGTCGACGAGAAGGGCGGAGTGCACTTTATGTGCCAGCGCCTCTCTTGTGGCTATGAAGAGATGCTCGTAAAAGAGGTTGTAGCGACTAAGAAAGCCTCTGTCCAAGCTAAACCGGCCACCTTCTCTGCGCCAGGGGGTAAGCGGGTGGTTGTTGTCAAAAAAGGTGGCGATAAAGTCTCTCTACCCAGTAAAGTGACCAAGACCAAAACGGTCGTTGTACGGCCTTCAAATTTTAAGCGGGAGAGTTTTAATACCTCATCGAAAAATCCCACCGGTAGTGGTAACACTTTGGGAGAACTATTAGCAGCCAATGAGAGGCGCCACAAAGAGCGCGACAGACGCAAGAAAGGGGGTAAGCGTTGAAACTGAATATAGCCGTGGTCGGGGCGATGGGGGCGGTTGGGCAAACCATGCTCAGCATCTTAGCCCACTCAGCACTACCCATTAATAGACTTAAACTCTTGGATATCGGTGAAAACGTGGGGCGAAAGGTCCCTTGGCGAGAAACGGAACTTACCGTTGAAGCTCCCCGTAAAGGACAATTTGCCGACATAGACATTGCCCTCTTCAGTGCTGGGCGAGAAGCGAGTCAAGCGTTAGCTCCCTTAGCGAGTGGTGAAGGGGCCGTTGTCATCGATAATTCTAGCTATTGGCGTCTTCACAAAGCGGTCCCACTGGTGGTCCCTGAAGTGAATCCATTAGCCTTAAGAGGGCATCAGGGGATTATTGCCAACCCCAACTGTTCAACCATCCAACTGGTGGTGGCCCTCAATTCCCTGCACCACCACTACACAATAGAGCGAGTGGTAATCTCAACTTACCAGGCAGTCTCAGGCAGTGGTCAAAAGGCTGTGGAGGAATTAAAGGCGCAGAGTTGGGCATTTTTAAGGGGTGAGAAGGGTGTTAAGGCTGTCTATCAGCACCAAATAGCCTTTAATGCCATTGCCCAAATTGATGACTTTTTGGAAAACGGTTATACCAAGGAGGAGATGAAACTGGTCGAAGAGACTCAGAAGATAATGGATTCTTCCCTTGCCATCACTGCGACCGCGGTCAGAATTCCCGTCTTTACAAGTCATAGCGAGTCGGTGAACGTCACCTTCTCTAAGGCTTTCGAGATGGAAGAGGTTAGAGAAACTCTCGCCAATGCACAAGGGGTTACCCTAGTTGAAGAGGGTTATCCTCTCCCCTTGGAGGTCGCCGGCACCGATAAAGTCTTTGTGGGGCGCCTAAGGCGAGATTTCAGTGTTGCTAACGGGCTAAACTTCTGGATTGTGGCCGACAACCTACGTAAAGGAGCCGCCCTCAACACCGTCCAAATTGCCGAAAAATTGGTAGAACTTGACTTACTACGCTAAATCTTAAATTCCCTCTTGACAATCGATACCGCCCTTTCGACAGCGTCTTGCACTGTTATGTAGGCAATCTTCCGTTCACTGGTGGTGACAGCCAAAATGGGGATCTCGGCCTCGGCCATACATGAGAATAGGCGGGAAGCTACCCCCGACTGGTACTCCATGCCAGGGCCTTCAACGGTAATTTTGGAGACCCCCGCGTCGATAGTGAGCCGTGAGTCTTTAAAGGGTTCAATAAACTTCTTGAGTAAAGCTTCGCCTTTGGTGCGGTCAGATTCTTTTATTGTGAAAGAGAGGGCAATGGTCCCATTGGTAGCGCCGGTATGGCTGATCATATCGATGAAGATATCATTTTGTGCCAACAACCCATATAGAGCACTAATGACCTCCATCTTGCGACTCATATTCTCGATTGAGACCAAAACTTCATCATGGGCAGTGTAGATGGTGGTAACGGCACTGCTTTCCAAGATCATGTCGTGCATAGAGTAGAGACCCGGTTTTTGCCGAGCTATGTAAAAAGCAGCTGCGATAGCCCCCCCGGCAAATACTTGACGGGAGTAAGATTGGTGGGCAATGGTAATCACCTCATCTTCACCACTGTAGGAGACTTCGTGTTCGCCGGCATAGGTCCCTCCTCTAATGGAGTGGATTCCCATCTCATCGGGGCGCCTTAAAGCGTTATTGCCGTGGCGTGAGTAGACGAAAGTGAGCGGATGGGTCCTCACAGAGTTGATAGTTTCACCCAACATGAGGGCAGTACCACTAGGGGCATCTTTTTTATAACGGTGGTGTTTTTCAATTATCTCAACATCGTAGCGCTCTCCTAAGACTTTAGTGGCACTCACGAGGAGTTCTTGCACAAGGTTAATCCCTAGCGACATGTTTTGGGATCTAAAAAGGGCTACCGATTGAGAGGCCTCTTTAAGTAACTGTTCGTCTTTTGGCGAAATACCGGTTGTTGCAACCACTAAAGAGAGCTTTTGCTTAACGGCGGTCGATAAGTAAGATCTTAAGGATTCACTACTGGAGAAGTCGATTAAGACATCGCCTTTAACCGGACACTCGGCCAGTGTTTTATAAATGGGGTAGGGTCTTTGACTCTCCACGATATCGATACCCGCTACAACCTCCACCCCTTCGGAGGTTCCGATTTGGGTAGTTAGGGCTTTTCCCATCCTTCCACTACAACCATTAATTATTACTTTCAGCATAGCCAGCTCCTTATTACAGTAATCAACAAGTTACCGTAAAAACAAAAAATAAGCAATAATAACAGAGAAGGTTTAAAATAACTTTTTCTGGGGTAGTAATGTTACTATAAAAACAAACTGTAACTAATAGACACAGGCTTGTATTTTTGGTACACTCTCCCCATTGTATGAGGAGGAGAGATGAAAATAGCTATTGTAGGATTTGGAAAGATGGGGAAAGTGGTCTATGAAAGTGCCCTTGCCGGTGGCCATGCAGTCGTGGCAGTCGTCGATCCCCACTCTGATTCACCATTAGTCACCGCTCATGAGTGTAGTCGGCAAACCCTCCAAGACAGTGAGGTTGTCATTGAGTTTTCCACCCCTGGTGAAGTGCTAAAACGACTAACCATCTATGGAGAGCTTAAACTGCCGGCCGTTATTGCCACTACCGGATGGTATGAAGAGCTCGCTAAGGCCCAAGATATTGTCGAGAAAGGGGGTAATGCCGTCATTTGGTCGGGAAATTTTGCCATTGGAGTCCATCTTTTCTTTAAGATTGCGCGCTACAGTGCCCACCTGGTGAACCAAATTGGCCTTTATGATCCGGTTGTCCAAGAGTTGTTTCACAGTGCTAAAGGGGACAGCCCTTCAGGGACTAGCCTTATGTTGGGCAATATTCTTTTAGAAGAGTTGGAGGGGAAAACAGCCCTTGAGACGGGAAGATTGGACCGCCAAAGGAGGTCGCAAGAGATCCACTTAGCCAGCGCGCGAGGCGGCTCACATCCGGGCACCCATGCCCTTATCTACGACAGTCCGGCCGATACAATTGAAATCATTCACCGGGCCCGTAACCGGGAGGGATATGCCTTAGGCGCCCTCAAGGCAGCCACTTGGATTAAAGATAAGCAAACTGGATTTTTCACAATCGATGCGATGTTAGGTGAACTGTTCGCCTAAACGGAGGATAAAGCGATGAAAAGATTTAGAGGTTTACACACAGCAGTAATAACACCCTTTAGTGGGGAAGGTTTATTAGATATTGACGCCTTTAGACGAATTTTAGAGTACCAAAAGAGGAGCGGAGTTGATGGCTTTGTCCCTTGTGGAACCACCGGAGAGTCGCCTACTCTAAGTTCAAAAGAGATGGACGCCCTCATTGAAACGGCCGTTGAGGTGGCCAATGGGGAGGTTGCCGTAATCGCCGGTACGGGCAGTAATTCAACCAGTAAGGCGATTGAACTCTCCCAAAATGCCGCAGCCAAAGGGGTTGATGGTCTCCTCTTGGTTAATCCTTACTACAATAAGCCAAGTCAGAAGGGCCTCTACCTCCACTTTAGGAGTATTGCCGATGCTGTAGACATTCCCTGTGTTTTGTACAATATTAAGGGGCGTACAGCCGTAAATATCGAGACGGAGACCCTCGTAAAATTAGCAAATGCCTGTCCTAATATAGTGGCAGTCAAAGAGGCTTCGGGCGATTTAGAGCAGATGAAGGCTGTAATTGCCCAAACACCACAGGACTTCACTGTCCTGAGCGGGGATGATAACATTAGCCTCGATTTGATAGAAGCCGGTGGGGACGGGGTGATTTCAGTTGCCAGCAATATCGCTCCGACTTATATGCAGAGGATGATAAGTGCGGCACTGGAGGGCGACTTTACAACTGCTCGCCAAATTGAAGGTCAATTGGCCCACCTCTTTGCAGCCTGTTTTGTGGAGACTAACCCTATTCCCATTAAGACTATGATGGCCCATTACGGATGGTGTGAAGAGGTTTTTAGACTACCGATGTGTAGCCTAGAGAAGGAAGAACACCGTACATTAATTTTGAAAGCTTTAGAAAATTTAGAGATATAGACGAGGAAAAGAATGGCACAAATCAACCAGAATTACCGCAAACTAGCAGCAGGATACCTCTTTCCAGAGATTGCCCGGCGCTCTAAGAGCTACTTAGAGGCTCATCCGGGCACTCATCTACATCGGCTGGGAATCGGTAATACTACCGAAGCACTCCCTCCAGCTATCATAGAGGGGCTAAGAGAGCAAGTTGAGCGGCTAGCCTCAAATGCGACCTACAGTGGCTACGGGGATGAACAGGGGAGTTTACCTCTGAGGGAGGCTTTAGTTAGTTACTACAAAGCGTGGGGTGTGAATCTGCAAGCCGATGAGTTTTTTATCAGTGATGGGGCCAAAGCCGATGCTGCCAATATCCAGTCGCTCTTTGTGGAGGACTCAATTGTTGCCATTCAAGACCCGGCTTATCCTGTTTATGTCGATTCTAATGTAATAGCGGGAAGAAGTCCCTCTTTCGATCACAGCAGAGGTTACTACGATAAATTTGTCTATCTTCAGGGACTGGAAGAGGAGGGCTTTGTCCCCTCTGTCCCTACCGAAAAGGTCGATTTAATCTACCTCTGTAATCCGAATAACCCTACTGGGGCGGTGGCTAACCACGAACAGTTAAAAGGATTCGTCACGTATGCTCTAAAGCATAAAGCTGTGATTATCTACGATGCGGCTTACAGTGAATACATTAGTGATGCGACGCTTCCCAAAAGTATATATGAAATAGAGGGGGCTCAGCAGTGCGCCATCGAGATTAATAGCTTCTCTAAATTTGCCGGTTTTACCGGTGTCCGTCTCGGTTGGACGATTGTCCCCCATGCTTTGTTAAGTGAAGAGAGTGAGGTGGGGGAGTTACACAAGATGTGGTACCGGCGCCAATGTACCTTTTTTAACGGGGCCAGCAATATTGCCCAAGCCGGCGGTTTGGCGGCTCTTACCCCCGAAGGATTGGTTCAATCAAGGGCAACAGTCGCCTATTACATGGAGAATGCTAGAATTATTCGAGAGGGGCTTTTAGGATTGAACTTAAAGGTGTACGGTGGTGACAACGCCCCCTACCTTTGGGTGAAGACGCCTTTAGGGCTCTCAAGTTGGCAGTTCTTCGATAAACTCCTCAACGAGTGCCAAGTTATTGCCACCCCGGGATCGGGCTTTGGTCCGGCCGGAGAGTCATTTATTAGGTTCAGCGCTTTTGGCCACCGCGAAAACATCGTTGCCGCTATGCAGAGCATTAAGGATAACTTGAGACTGGAGAATCAGAATGAGCGATAAAACATTACCACTCAATACAGAGCAAATGAGAGCCTTAGTTGGGCGCTATGCAACCCCTTTTCACCTCTACGATGAGGGGGCAATCAGGGTCAACGCGCGGGCATTTAAGAGCGCTTTCGCTTGGATTGGTGGGTTTAAAAACTACTTTGCCGTTAAGGCTTGTCCTAACCCGACGATTTTAAAGATCCTACGAGAGGAGGGCTTTGGTGCCGATTGCAGTAGTCTGCCGGAATTATTAATGGCTCAAGAAGCCGGCTTTAGGTCAGAGGAGGTGATGTTTACCAGCAACGACACGCCACCACAGGAGTTCAAAGTTGCCAGGGAGATGGGGGCGGTTATTAACCTCGATGACATCACCCACATTGACGCTTTAGTTGAAGTGGCAAGCATGCCTGAGTTAATCTCCTTCCGTTACAACCCTGGCCCTGACAGGACGGGGAATGCAATCATCGGCAATCCTGTTGAGGCAAAGTATGGGGTGACAACTGAACAGTTAGTACCCTGTTACGTGCGCTCAAAAGAGCTAGGAGCGCAGCGCTTTGCCCTCCATACTATGGTGGCCTCCAACGAACTCGAGCCGGCTTACATCGTCGAAACTGCTCGAATGTTGTTCACCCAGGCTTTACGCATCTGGCAAGAAGCCCATATTAGAATTGAGTTTATCAACATGGGCGGAGGCATTGGAATTCCCTATAGACCGGAAGAGAAAGCGCTTGATCTAGAATGGGTCAGCCAAGAAATTAAAAAACTCTACGACAAAATGATAGTGGGCACCCCTTTGGAGCCGTTAAAGATTGTCTTTGAGTGTGGCCGCATGGTCACAGGCCCCTTTGGCTATTTAGTGACCCAGGTACGCCATGTTACTCAGAAATATAAAGACTATGTCGGTCTAGACGCCACTATGGCCGACTTGATGCGCCCCGCCCTCTACGGAGCTTATCATCACATTACAGTGGTGGGCAAAGAGGACTTACCTCAAGAGCACATCTATGATGTAACTGGCTCCCTGTGTGAGAATAACGATAAATTTGCAATCGACCGTCAGTTGCCATTGATTGAGAAGGGGGACCTTTTGGTCTTCCACGATACCGGCGCCCACGGTTATGCCATGGGTTTCAATTACAATGGAAAGCTCCGCGCAGCTGAGTACCTTCTGAAAGAAGACAATTCAATCGTGATGATCCGTCGTGCAGAGACCGTTGACGACTACTTAGCAACGCTAAAGTTCTGAGGTGATTATGGCCCATATTTTTCCAGTCAGAGTCTACTACAGCGACACAGATGCCGGTGGTATAGTCTACCATGCCCGCTATCTAGATTTTGCCGAGCATGCGAGGACTGAACTGTTGAGGTCAATCGCACAAGATAAAGAAGACCTCAGTCTCTTGAGCCTGGCCTTTGTTGTGAAGTCTGTCACTGTTGATTATAATCAGCCTGCTTTTTTAGATGACTATCTAGAAGTCCACACCACTGTGGAGCAAGCCAAAAGGTTCTCCCTCACCTTCCTTCAACGGGTTCTAAGGCAGGGACAGGAGATAGCCACCATAAAGGTCAAAGTCGGTTCTATCAACACGGAAAGCGGGAAGATAGAACCAATCGAGGGGTGGATTCTTACAGCTATTGAGGCCTCTAGTCGACGATAGAGGGTTCCACTTCAACCACCACTAGACGCCCACAAGAGCCAATAGAACCTTTGTCAGGGTGGAAGATGACGACATCGTAACGGGTCGCGCCACCGACTGCCGAGTCTATTGTAAGCGTTGAGTTTGTCTCTCCTTCCAACAGGAGACCTTCGCAGTACCACTTGTAGGTATAATCTTCCAAATTTAGACTGGAGTTAAGTATTAAAGTAACTTGGTCGCCAAGGCCATACTCTTCATTATCGACAGTAATCTCCCCTTCAAAGGGAGCAATTGTACCGTCTAAGATGGTGAGGGTTCCGCTGTCAACAATCTTGCCGATTTCCAGCTCTCTTGTGGCCTCAGAAGGGGTGCCGTCAATAATCCTTAAAGATTCGACTTGACCTGAAATTATCTCACCATCACACTTTAGAGAGATCATAATAGTGTAAAACCCGGCTGCCAGAGATTTACTAAAGACCGCCTGTCCTTCTGTAATAGAGGCATCTATGTCTTCAATTGCATTGCCTTCAAAGTCAAAGAGGGTAAAGACTACTTGTAGGTCACTCGAGGTTTGTTCACTGTTCCAAGTGTAAGTCAAAGCAAAAGTGCCTGTCCCCACCTCTTCGTTCAAATAAATTTCAACTGCATGGTTCTTTTTAGAGACATAAAGAGAGGATTCTCCAGTGGCGATTGCTTTGCCGTCACCATTATAGCCGGTGGCCCGGAAAGTCCAATTGCCTACCAATAAATCACTGATGACGACTTCACTCTCCTCTAAGCCGGCTTGTTGGACATTGAGTCCTTTTGGGCCATTGGCGACAATGCTGTAGCTTTTAATCTCGAGGGGTTGTGTCCCTTGAGGGCCAATATTGCGAGTTGTGAAACGTCCATCAGGCTTTAGTGAAAGGCGCACTTCAACTGATTCTCCTACAGTTGAGTCGACACAACTGCCTAGGGTTAACAGTAGAGCCAAGAGGACAAAAAGGACCCCTTGCTTTAAAACTTTAAACATGTTCTCTCCTCCTTAACCACAAAAAGTGGTTATAGAGAGGAGGGAGAATTTTCTATTTCTACTTCAATTGGCTAAGATTTTAGCCACCTTTGCACGGAATTTTTTTTCTTCTACCAGAGGGTCAAGATCCCCTTTAAAGAGCTTTTTCTCGGTTTTGAGGGCCTCTTGGTGGACCGCTAAGCGATCGTGAAGAGGGGCCTTTAAGAGCTTTTCAGTCTGTGCCATCCGCTCTTTTGTAAATTCATAACTCGCTTTTACCGCATTAAAAGGGGCCTGGGCTGTTTTTAAGTCGAACGGTATAAAAGGGGAGTATAAGGGGATTGGGCTAGTGGTGAACCACACCTGCGCTGTCGTTTGGTCCCAGCTAACTATCATACTGGCGGTAGTGCGGCTCTTCACGACCCCTTTGGCATCCATACAAACCGAGCGCATAGAGTGGTCGAAGTCCTCAATACCACCCAGATTATGGCGTAAGGCTGCCTTCATAGAGTCAAAACTGGGTTCCATTTGTTGCATTAAAGAGGAAGTTGTCTTTTGACGGAATTTACCTTGAGTAAAGAGGAGATGGATTTTACTGGCAAAAGCCTGCGAGAAATTAACCCTTTTTTGGAGTGTCTCTGCATCGGCTAAGGTGTAATTGTCTTCGATAGTGTAAGCATTGCTAATAGTGGCACTCTCTTCAACCTTATAGGCAGCCCACCGTTTACCGGCGCTCTCTAAGACATAGGCCTCCCGGCCATCAGCGATGATAAACGAGTTGTGGTAGTGCAAGGAGCCTGAGTAGCTGCCATTGCCCCCTTGTCCCCACTCAGCGATAAGTTCAACTATGGTCGCTAGAGCCGCTTGGGCTGTAGCTGCACTGTGGAGGGCTAAGCGGAGGATATCCATTCCCAGTAACCCCTCTTTGTCAACGGCCTTTTTTGAGAATACAGCTTCATTGCCGATGGCAACTCCTTGGCTGTTAATGCCCATCTCTGCTCCCCATATCCAAGCAGGGCGGCTTATGAGGGCCGGATAGGTGAGACTTAATCCCTTAGAAGCTTTTAATAAAGTTTTGTACTGCCGGTCGTTGTAGTGGCTACGCTGTTCGATGTGGGTAGGGCTCTCTAAGCCCTCTTGGGCGGTGACGTACTGAATTATTTGGGGCTCAGTGGTATCGCGGTCGGAGTTTTTGGCGAAGAACCAAAGTCCGTCACTGGCTCTTTTTGCTACTAAGGTATCACACATAACTAAAACCTCTTTTGCCAAGAGTGGCAGTATGGTAGCGTCCCTTTGGTGTCGTAGTAGTTTTGATGGTACTCCTCGGCCGGCCAGAAACGACGTGCTCCCTTTAATTCGGTGGCTACCTTGAGTCCATTCTCGCGCAGAATTTCGATTAAATCTAGAGCGGTTTCCCACTCAGGACGGTTACGGTAGAAGAGCGCTGAACGGTACTGAGGTCCGATATCGGGGCCTTGTCCGTTAGTTTGACTGGGGTCGTGGATTTCAAAGAAAAACTTAGTTAACTCCTCATAGGAGATTACCAGTGGGTTGTAGAGGACTTTAACAGCCTCGTAATGACCGCTGTTTTGCTTTAAGACATCTTGGTAGGTGGGGTTCTCTAAAACTCCCCCTGTGTAACCGCTGGTAACACTGTAGACTCCCTCTAGTTTATTAAAGAAGTACTCCATCCCCCAAAAACACCCCCCAGCATAGACAGCTTCGGCAATTGGTGCTGTCTCCCTAAAGTCAAGAGCAATGGAGTTCATACAGTACCTTTTGTTTTTAGCGGTAAAGCCTTCTTGCAAAAAAAGATGCCCCAAGTGAGCACTACAGGTAGTACACACAACTTCAATTCTGCACCCATCGCTATCCTGTTGCTCGGTAACAGCGTTAGGCAAGGCTTCATCAAAGGATGGCCACCCGCTACCTGAGTCAAATTTGGCGTCAGAATAGAAAAGGGGTGTGCCACATTGCTTACAGTAGTAGGTCCCTTCTGCTTTGTTAGTGTTGTACTTGCCGGTGAAAGGAAACTCAGTCCCTTTATATAAAATTACATTAGCCTCATCTTTAGTGAGAGGCTTTAATAACTCACTACTAATCGGTTGAAACTCAGTCATGGTCGCTTCCCTCTCTATTATTGTCTTCGCTTCCTTTTCCCCTTTTGAGAAAAGAGGAAAGAGGAGAAGAGTTAAACTTATGAAAATAGTTAAGACTTTCATAGTGAGTTAAATATACTACGGATTTGATTGAGGGGTTACTCTAAACTTTTCGCCCTCATATAGATCTCAGTGATCTCTTAGAATCTAATGTAAAATAAAGTTACAAAATATTATGATTTATTAAAAAAAAAGTGTTGACATCTGAAAAACATAGGGTAATATAGCTACTAGTGGGACCGTTCCCATATCTAGGAGTATAGATGGCTACAATTCGGGACATAGCAAAACTTGCCGGCGTTTCTAAAACCACTGTTGCTAGGGCTCTTAATAATGATGGGTATGTTAAAGAAGAGACAAAAAAGAGAATTGAAAAAGCAGTTAAGGAATTAAATTACACCCCTAATCATATTGCAAAGGTAATGCGAACAAATAAGAGTGCAACTATTGGTATTTTCATTCCTGATTATGCAAACCCGTTCTACGCAGAATTATTTAAAGGGATAGAGGAGGTTACTCGAAAGGCTGGATATATGAATTTAGTCTGTCAAACAGCGGAACAGAGTGACGTCGAGCTATTTTACATAAAAGAGCTTTTAAAAAGGCAAATTGACGGAATTATATACTGTACTTACAACGAGAGTAATGAGGGGCAAAAATACCTTCAGAAAATTTCTAGGAAGACTCCAATTGTTTGCATGGATCCAGTTTTTAGAGATTTGGGGCTATCTTGTGTGGTGAGTGATGGTTACAATGGCACTAAGCAGGCAGTAAAGAAGCTGATAGTGACTGGTTCTAAACAAATAGCTTACATTAAAGGTCCGGAAGCACATGCTGTCACAAAAGAAAGATTTCAAGGATATCGAGATGCTTTAATTGAAGCTGGCATCCCGATTAATGAAAAACTAATTTTTGAGAGTTTGGATTTTAAGATGGCAAGTGGCTCAATGGCAGCAAATTATTTTATATCTCTTAGACAAAAACCGGAGGCTGTGATGGCAGCAACTGATGTCTTAGCGATTGGAGCATTAAAAGAATTTCGGAGAAGAAAGATTGAAATTCCTAACGAACTTCGAATTGTTGGATTTGATAACATCCCATTGGCTTCTTTAGTTGAACCTAGTATGACTACTGTTGCACAGCCTATCAGTCAATTGGGGGTGACAGCTGCACAGTTGCTAATACAAAAGATAAATAATAATAGTTTACCGGAACAACAAATTGTACTGGAATGTACTCTTGTGGAAAGGGATAGTACTTAAAAATTTTTTTTAGTTTAAATGGGACCGTTCCCATATAATGTTATTAAAAGGAGATTATATGGTAAAAAACATATCTTCATTGCGAGCTGTTAACGTTAGTAAATACTTTGGCCGCAATAAAGTTTTAGATAGCGTTGATTTTGATATTTTGCCTGGCGAGATACATTCTTTGATAGGCGAGAACGGGGCAGGGAAATCGACCCTTCTCAAAATTTTGTTTGGAGTCCATCAACCTTCTCAAGGAGAAATAGTACGAGATGGTCACTCTGTTATTTTACATTCGCCATTAGACGCCAGAAAAAACAAAATAGCTATGATTCATCAAGAACCATTAGCATTTTCTCATATGACCGTTTTCGAAAATATTGTGATGGGAAATATTAAAAGAACTAAATTGGGGTTCTTTGATCGCAAAGATTTAGAGAAGAAAGTTCTAAAAGTCCTTGACAGACTTGGTCTTCAGCTTGACTTACATGAAAAAATGGTTGGTGTCTCTGTTGCCGAGCAACAGCTTGTTGAAATTGGGGCCGCTTTAATGTCTGATGCAAATATTATCTTTATGGATGAGCCCACAGCCTCTTTAACACCAGACGAAGTAGAGCGACTATTCTCCATAATTTTTAAACTTAAAGAGAAGGGGAAATCCGTTATTTATGTTAGTCATCGCCTTGATGAGATTAAATATTTGTCTGATAGGGTAACTATTTTAAAAGATGGATGGAAAGTAGGTACGTTTAACGGGTTTGAGTTAAGCAAACAAGAAATGATCAAATATATGATAGGTTGTTCTT
>Ga0172382_10004109_pt1 | contig 22502 bp, 18 predicted proteins | sample Leawel138RmetaG_FD_122245 | JGI IMG/M metagenome (GOLD analysis project Ga0172382, IMG submission 122245) | Leachate microbial communities from a municipal landfill in Southern Ontario, Canada - Leachate well 138R metaG | ecosystem: Engineered > Solid waste > Landfill > Unclassified | place... | reverse complement strand
GCCGGCTCGGGCATCACGCCGATGATGTCGATGGCGACCTGGGCCTGGGACGAGGGGGTGATGCCGGACATCATCCTCATCAACGCCGCCCGGCGCCCCTCGGACATCATCTTCCGCCGCCGGCTCGAGGAGTTTGCCCGCCGGGTGCCGGGGCTGCGGCTGCGCTTCACCATCGAGGAGCCGGACCCGTTCGGCTCGTGGTCGGGCTATACCGGGCGGCTCAGCCAGGTGATGCTCGGGCTGATGGCGCCCGACTATCTGGAACGCGAGGTGTTCTGCTGCGGCCCGGCCCCGTTCATGCAGGCGGTGCGCGACATGCTGATCGCGCTCGGCTTCGACATGGAGCATTACCACCAGGAGGATTTCGACACCCCGATCCGCACCGAGGCCGATGTGCCGGAACTCGACGACGTGGTGCTCGAGGCCGGGGCGAAGGCCGAGGTGGTGTTCGCCGCCAGCGGCAGGACCGTGCCCTGCGCCGAGACCGACACGATCCTCGCCGTCGCCCGCGGCGCCGGCCTGTCGATCCCGCACGGCTGCACCTTCGGCATCTGCGGCACCTGCAAGACCCGCAAGCTCTCGGGCGAGGTGCATATGGTCCACAACGGCGGCATCTCGGACGACGAGATCGCGGAGGGCTGGATCCTCGCCTGCTGCTCGAACCCGCTGGGACGGGTGGAGGTCGAGGCGTGAGGGGGGGCGGGCCGCCCCGCCCTCAGTAATTGCCGGCGTAGCGGGTGCGGCGGCTTGCGGACCGGACGTGGTCGATCATGGTCAGGAAGTCGAACACCGGCCGGCCGGTTTCGGCCTGCACGGCATGGGCATAGGGCGGCAGGTTCGAGCATTCGAGCACGATCGCGCCGATCCTGGGGTGTTCGCGGCAAAGCGCCGCGGCGGCCGCCACCACCTCGGCCTCGATGGCGTCGCTGTCGAGCGTGTCGGTTTCGTCGAGGATCGGCCCGCGGAAATTCGGGCAGTCCTCGAGGCCCGCGACATGGACCGGCAGGCGCGGGTCGGGCAGCGCGATGGCCAGCAGTTCCGGGGTCAGGCGCCGCCTGTTGGCGCAGATGATCCCGATCGCGGCATCGGGCCCGAGCAGCGATTCGACGAAGGGCAGTTGCAGCAGCGGCGACAGCATGACCGGGATCGAGACCGCCGCGGCGACCTGCTTCTGAAAATGCAGCATGTAGCCGCAATCGCTGGTGATCGCGCGCACCCCGGCCAGTTCGAGCGACCGCGCGGTGGCGAGGACGTTTTCGGTCAGCGACAGGTCGCCCTGATTGATGAGCCGGTCGAGCGTGACATCCGGCACGGTCCGGTAAAGGACCGGATAGGGGTAGGAGGTGGCATTGCCCACATCCCCCGGAATGAACGGCGTGCGGCAGTCGATCAGCAGGATGCCGATGTCGTGGCCATAGGATTCGGCGTGCGGTCTGACCTTGTAGATCGGCATGGCGGGGGATCCATTCGGGTTTTGCGGGCGTGACGGTCGACGGGGCGGATGCGGCGCCGGATTGTCGGCAAACGCCATGCCGGTTGCAAGGCCGGCGGCGGGCGGTCCGGGCCGGGAAGGCGCGCGCATCCCGCAGGCCGGGCGCCTGAACGGCACCGGCCGGCGCCCCGGCAACCAATTGTAGAGCCGGGTCGCATCCGCCAGAATCCCCGCGATTCGGGCATGATCCGCCCGGCCCTGCGGAGATTGCCCGATGCCCGGTCCCCAAGTCGTGCCCGTCCGGGGTGATGCCGGCCTGCCGGCGCAAGTGGATGTCGTCGTCATCGGCGGCGGGATCATCGGCGCCTCGACCGCGCTCGAACTCGCGGAACGGGGCCTGCGGGTGGCGCTGTGCGAAAAGGGCTGGATCGGGCACGAGCAGTCCTCGCGCAACTGGGGCTGGGTGCGGATCGCCACCCGCGACCCGCGCGAGGTGCCGCTGATGGCGGAGGCGCTGCGCATCTGGGGCGATCTCGACCGCCGCACCGGGCGCGATACCGGCTTTCGCCGCGCGGGCATCCTGTTCACCGCCCGCGATGACCGCGAATATGCCGATCTCGAACGCTGGAACCGCAATCTCGACGGCTACCAGCTCGAAAGCGGCATGATCCCGGCGCGCGCGGTCGCGGAGCTGTTCCCCGGTGCGCGGCTGGACCTGAAGGGGGCGCTCCATACCGCCGCCGACGGGCGCGCCGAGCCGCAGAAGGCCGCCCCCGCGATCGCCGAGGCGGCCCGCGACCGCGGCGCGCATATCCTGACCGAATGCGCGGTGCGCGGGGTCGAGACCGCGGCGGGCCGGATCAGCGGCGTCGTCACCGAACGCGGGCCGATCCGCTGCGGCGCGGTGGTGCTGGCGGGCGGGGCGTGGTCGTCGCTGTTTCTGGGCAACCTGGGCGTTGCCTTCCCGCAGCTGAAGGTCACCAATTCGGTCATGCGCACCGCGCCCGTCGCGGGCGGGCCCGAACAGGCGATCTGGCATCCCGACTTCGGCCTGCGCCGGCGGCAGGACGGCGGCTTTACCATCGCCCCGGGCGAGCGGAACGATGTCCAGATCGTGCCCGCCGCGTTCCGCTACGCCCGGCAGTTCCTGCCCGCGCTGCGCAGCGAATGGCGGGTGCTGAGCTTCCGGCTCGGGCGGCGTTTCCTCGACGAGGCGCGGCTGCCGAACCGCTGGCGCCTCGATGAACCCGGCCCGTTCGAGGCGCACCGCGTCCTTGACCCGCAGCCGAACGACCGCTTTCTCGACCATGCGCTTGCGGCGGTGAAGCGCGCCTTCCCGGTGTTCGGGCAGGCCGAGGTCGTGCAGCGCTGGGCGGGCTACATGGATGTGACACCCGATGCGATCCCCGTCATCTCGCCGGTCGATCAGGTGCCGGGGCTGCACCTCGCCGCCGGCTTCTCGGGGCACGGCTTCGGGATCGGGCCCGCGGCGGGGCGGCTGATGGCCGATCTGGTCACGGGACGGGCGCCGGTGGTGGATGCGGCGGATTTTCGTTTGAATCGTTTCTCGGATGGGTCAAGGATCGAGCTGCAAAGAGGTTTTTGACTTGCATCCGCGATTGCCCCACAAACGGGCAAGGGAATGTTGCGCGCATCTTTTCTGGGAGGGAAAGCCACGATGACCGATACCACGCATTTCACGATCAGCCGACGCAGGACGCTCATGCTCATGGGTGCGGCGGGGCTGACCTCGGCCGTGCCGGGCCTGGGCGGCGCGGCCCTTGCCCAGGGCGCGCCCTCGGGGCAGGTGATCATCGGCTTCTCGCAGGAGCCCACGGTCTTCAACCCGCACATGCCGCATATCGAGGTGGATGACGGCATCCACTACGCGATCTACGATCCGCTCGTGGACGTGGACCCGGACGGCATCTTCTATCCGCTGCTCGCGGCCGAAGTGCCGACGATCGAGAACGGCGGCATCTCGGAGGACGGGCTCGAATGGCGCATCAAACTGCGCGACGATGCCAGATGGCATGACGGCACCCCGTTCACCGCCGAGGACGTGAAGTTCACCCTCGACCTGCTGAACGACCCGGACTTCCGCGCCTGGCGCCGTGTCGGGACCGAGCTCGTCCGCGACATCGAGATCGTCTCGCCGACCGAGATCGCCTGGCGGCTCGAACAGCCCTATGCGCCGTTCCTGGCGATCCTCGCCTCGACCTTCATCGTCCCGAAACATGCCTTCGAGGGCGTCGATCCCAACGAGGCCCCGTTCAACAACGCCCCGATCGGCACCGGCGCCTTCAAGCTGAAGAACCGCGTTCCCGGCGACCATATCGAGCTCGAGGCCAATACCCACTATTTCGGCGACGGGCCCTATCTCGAGCGGGCGGTGATCAAATACATTCCCGACATGACGGTGATGTATACCCAGTTCAAGACCGGCGACATCGACATGCTGGCGCTGCAATGGATCACGCCGGACCATTACGAGGAGGCCCGGAACCTGCCCGACCGTGTGGTCGAGATCGCCGGCAACCCGTATTTCGAGTCGGTCCAGTTCAACCTGGAACGCCCGCAGTTCAAGGATGCGGCGGTACGGCAGGCGCTCTATCTCGCGCTCGACAAGCAGTCGATCATCGAGGCGCTCAACTACGGCGTCCCGCCCTCGACCGAGACCTTCATGCCGCGCGAATCCTACTACTACAACGACAGCCTGCCCGCGCATGAATTCGACATCGACAAGGCCAACGCGCTGCTGGACGAGGCCGGCTGGGTGCGCGGCGCCGATGGCGTGCGCGAGAAGGACGGCGTGCGGCTGGCGTTCAGGAACTCGACCACCTCGGGCAACGAATTGCGCGAACAGACGCAGCAATTCATGCAGCAGACCTGGAAGGAGATCGGGGTCGAGATGGAAATCTCGAACCTGCCGCCGGCGGTGGTGTGGGGCGATTTCTGGTCGATGGGGCAGTTCGATACCATGCTCGTGGGCCTCGGGGTGCTGGCGGGGCCGGACCCGGACTGCTCGGACTTCTTCCGCTCGGACGCCTCGCCGGCGCTGGGCGGCACGGGGCAGAACTACTGGGCCTACCAGAACGCCGAGGCCGACGACCTGCTTGCGCAGGGCGCCAGCCTGTTCAGCCCGGAAGAACGGCGGCCGCTGTATCTGCGCCTGCAGGAGGTGATCCGCGAGGACCTGCCCTTCCTGCCGATCTACCAGTATGCGGTGATCCCGGGCCGCAAGGCCGGGCTGGAAGGCCCGCACGGCAACATCAACAACCGCATCGACACCTGGAACCTGCGGTCCTGGCGCTGGGTGTGAACCGGACACAATACGGATGATGCACGGACCCGCACCGGCCATGCTGCCGGTGCGGGCCACGACCGGCGCTGATCGGGAAAAGGACACGAGACCGGCAGGATGACGCGCTACCTCCTCTCACGCTTCTGGCAGAGTCTGGTGCTCCTGCTTCTGGTGTCGGTCATCGGTTTTCTGGTGCTCAACCTCATGCCCGGCGGGCCGCTGTCGCAATACACGCGCACGCCCGGCATGACGCGCGAGATGCTCGACCGGATCGCCGAGCAGATGGGCCTCAACCGCCCGCTGCCGGTGCAATATGCCGACTGGGCCTGGAACCTCGTGCAGGGCGACTGGGGGAAAAGCTACCGCGACGGCCGTCCGGTGCTGACCATCATCGGCGACCACCTGTTCGCGACCCTGCTGCTCATGGGCGTGTCGACCTTCTTCGCCATGATCATCGGGGCGTGGATGGGGATTCGCAGCGCGGTGAGGCAGGGGTCGCTGTTCGACCATTCCGCGACCGTCATCGCCATGGTCGGCTTTTCGGTCCCGACCTTCTGGCTGGGCCTGATCGCGATCTTCATCTTCTCGCTCTGGCTCGGCTGGCTGCCGGCGGGCAACATGTATACCGTGGGCGACGGCTCGGTGCGCGACATCGCGGTGCACCTGATCCTGCCCGCCGCGACGCTGGCGCTGGTGAGCGTGGCGACCTGGAGCCAATACATGCGCACCGCCACGCTCGATGTCATCAGCCAGGACTTCGTGCGCACCGCCCGCGCCAAGGGCCTGACCGAGCGCCGGGTGCTGATGAAGCATATCGTCGGCAATGCGGTGGTGCCGATGATCACGCTCGCGGGGATGCAGTTGCCGACCCTGCTGGGCGGCGCGCTGGTGACCGAGACCGTGTTCACATGGCCCGGCATGGGCCGGCTGTTTCTCGACAGCCTGGGCTATCAGGATTACCCGGTGATCATGGGGCTGCTGATGTTCTCGGCGATGCTGGTGCTGGCCGGAAACCTGCTGGCCGATCTGGCCATCGCCTTCATCGACCCCCGCATCCGGCTGGACTAGGGCCATGAGCGACGCGACCCTCGACACCCTTGCCGCGCCGGTTCCATGGTGGCGCTCGCGCACGATGCAGAGATTCGTCGGCAACCGGCTGGCGATGCTGGGCCTCGTGCTCATCACCGCGCTGACGCTGGCCTGTTTCGTCGGGCCGTGGTTCCTGCCCTTCGACGAGTTCTACATCGACCTGCGCGCCCGCTTCGCGCCGCCCATGACCGGCGCGCATATCTTCGGCACCGATCCGCTGGGCCGCGACCTTGCCGCGCGGCTGTTCCATGCCGGGCAGGTCTCGCTGCTGGTGGGCTTTGCGGCGATGCTCATGTCCACGGTGCTCGGCACGGTGGTGGGCGTGGTCGCGGGCTACCGGGGCGGCTGGCTCGGCGCGGTGCTGATGCGGATCGTCGATGCGTTCCTGTCGTTCCCGTCGATCTTCCTGCTGCTGGTGCTGGCCGCGCTGGTGCGGCCCAGCCCGCTGATGATCACCATCATCATCGCGGTGACGAGCTGGATGGAGGTCGCCCGGCTGGTCGAGGCCGAGACCCGCACGCTGCGCGACCAGGAATTTGTCATGGCGGCGCGGATGCTGGGGCTGCCCGCGGCGCGCATCATGTTCCGCGAGCTGCTGCCAAATGTCGTGGGGGTGGTGATCGTCGCCGCCACGCTGACCGTGGCGCGGGCGATCCTGCTCGAGGCCTATATCTCCTATCTCGGCTACGGCATCCAGCAACCGCTGCCGAGCTGGGGCAACATGCTCAACAGCGCGCAGCAGTATCTGGCCGATGCGCCGTGGCTGGCGGTGGTGCCCGGCGTGGCGATCACCCTTGCGGTGACCGCGTTCAACTTCATCGGCAACGGGTTGCGCGATGCGCTCGACGTGCGGTCGGACATGGTGGGCGCGTGATGGACGAGGTGCTGCTCTCGGTCCGCGACCTGACCATCGCCCTGCCGGCGAAGATGGACCGCGCCCATGCCGTCGAGGGCGTGAGCCTCGACCTGATGCGCGGCGAGATCCTGTGCATCATCGGCGAGAGCGGATCGGGCAAGTCGGTGACGGCCAGCGCGGTCATGGGCCTGCTGCCGCCGACGCTGCAGGTCACGCGCGGACAGGCGCTGTTCGGCGGCCGCGATCTGCTGGCGCTGCCCGAGAGCGAGCGGCGCGCCCTGCGCGGGCGCTCGGTCTCGATGATCTTCCAGGACCCGCTCTCGGCGCTCAACCCGCTGATGACCGTGGGCGCGCAGGTCGACGAGGTGCTGTGGGCGCATGGCTGGGGCGACCGGGCGAAGCGCGCCGCCAAGGTGCAGGCGCTGCTGGCCGAGGTCGGCCTGCCGGACCCGCCGCTGATCGCGCGGCAATATCCGTTCCGACTGTCGGGCGGGCAGCGGCAGCGGGTGATGATCGCCATCGCGCTGGCGCTCGACCCCGACCTGCTGATCGCGGACGAGCCCACGACCGCGCTGGATGTGACGACGCAGGCGCAGATCCTCGAACTGATCCGCACCATCCAGCGCCGCAAGGGCATGAGCGTCATGTTCATCACCCATGATTTCGGCGTGGTGGCCGACATCGCCGACCGGGTGGTGGTGATGGAGAAGGGCCTCGTGGTCGAAACCGGCGCCGCCGCCGCCGTGCTGACCGACCCGCAGGCCCCCTATACCAAGCGCCTCATCGCCGCCGTCCCGCGCCTGCGCGCGGCCGGCGACAGCGGGACCGGCACCGGCGGGGCGCTGATCCTGAAGGTCGAGGGGCTGCACAAGACCTATGAATCGCGGTCCGGCTTCCTTGGCCGCAAGCGGGTGGTGCGCGCGGTGCAGGACGTCGGGTTCGAGCTCCGGCGCAGCCGCACGCTGGGCGTGGTGGGCGAGAGCGGCTCGGGCAAGTCGACCATGGGCCGGGTGTTGATGAAGCTGATCGAGGCCGACGGCGGCCGCATCCTGCTCGACGGGCAGGACATCCTGCCGATGGACGAACGCGCGTTCCGCCCCCTGCGCCCCCGCATCCAGATGGTGTTCCAGGACCCGTTCGCCTCGCTGAACCCGCGCCAGTCGGTCGGCACCTCGCTGATCGTCGGCCCGGTGGCGCAGGGGATGCCGCGCGCGCAGGCGCGGGCGAAGGCGGCCGAGATATTGCGGCAGGTGGGGCTGGACCCCACCGCCTACGAACGCTTCCCGCACGAATTTTCCGGCGGCCAGCGCCAGCGCATCGGCATCGCCCGGGCACTGATGTTCGAGCCCGAGGTGCTGATCGCCGACGAGGCGGTGTCGGCGCTGGATGTCTCGATCCAGGCGCAGATTCTGGACCTGCTGAAGCGCGTGCAGCGCGAGCATGACCTCGCGATGATCTTCATCACCCACGACCTGCGGGTGGCCAGCCAGGTCTGCGACGAGATCCTCGTCATGCATCAGGGCCGGGTGGTCGAGAGCGGCCCCCCCGCCCGGCTGTTCCACGCCCCCGTCGAGGACTACACCCGCCGCCTCGTGGCCGCGATCCCGGGGCGCGGCGCCCGGGACGCGGCCTGAGGAGAGGGCGGGGGGGGAATGACGCCCCGTCGAACCGGCACGCGACCGGCCCGAGGGCGGGGATTTCAACGTGCCGACCGGCCGGCATGGGCCGCAATCCGCTCCGCGAGTGCCGGGGATTGCCGGCAGCGGCAGTTCGTGGCCGATCCCGGGAAGGACGACCAGCGACGCGCCCGCAATGCCGGCGGCCAGGGCCCTGCCGTTTTCGACCGGGAGAATGGGGTCCTGCTCTCCGTGAACGACCAGGACCGGGCAGGTGATCTCGCGAAAGCGGCCGGTCCAGTCCGCGCGCGTGGCCAGTGCGCCATGGTTGAACATGCTCGCCGGGCTGTCGGTGCGCGACAGCACCAGTTCGACCCGGGCCCTTTCCCGCTCCGGATCGAAAGGCACCGCCGTCCCGGCGCAGAGCCTCTCGCTCTCGACGAGAAAATCCGTGACCGCCGCGCGATCGGACCAGTCGAGCGTGCCGAGTTCCCCGAAATGATCGAGGAACGCCTGCGAGATATGCGGCAGCGGCGCACCGTCCCAGCCGAGCGGTTCGGAAGCGATCAGCACCAGCGAGGCGATGCGCCCGGGATGCTCGGCCGCGACCATCTGCGCGACATATCCACCAAGCGACATGCCAACCAGATGCGCCCGCTCGAGCCCGCAGGCGTCGAGAATGGCGACGACATCGCCGGCCAGATCCTCGACCGTGTAGTCGGCCTCTCCCGGCGGAACGGTGGTGGATCGTCCGGTATCGCGGTGATCGAAGCGGATCACGAAGTGGCCGCTTTCGGCCAGTGCGGCGCAGAATTCGTCCGGCCAGCCGAGCATGGAGGCCGTGGCCCCCATCACGAGCAGCATCGCCGGGTCTCCGGCACGGCCGAAGGTCTGGATGGCCAGACGGATGCCGTCGTGTTCGACCGGATGCATCCCGCTCCCTTTCCCGGCGCACATGCCACAGCATAACGGGGAGGCGCCGGCTCGGCAAAGGCAACCACGCGCCGATCCCGCAAGTGCTCGCCACGCTTCAGCCGATACCCGAAACCCGCCAGATGACATCGCCCACGTCATCCGCCATCAGCAGCGATTTTCCGTCCGGCCCCAGCGCAACCCCGACAGGCCGGCCATAGGCCAGTTCCTCGTCCTCGGACAGGAAACCCGTGAGGATGTCCCGCGCCGGCCCGCTCGGGGCGCCATTCGCGAAGGGCACGAAGATCAGCCGGTAGCCGCTCAGCCGCGAGCGGTTCCACGACCCGTGCTGGCCGATCGCCATGCCGGGACCGAAGCCGGGCAAGGTGCCCTCGGGCATCCAGCACAGGCCGAGCGAGGCGGTATGCCCGCCGAGCGCATAGTCCGGCGTGATCGCCCGCGCGACCATGTCCGGATCCTGCGGAACGCGCTCATCCACCGTCCTGCCCCAGTAGCAATAGGGCCAGCCGTAGAAGCCGCCGTCCTCGACCGAGGTGAGATAGTCGGGCGGGGTTTCGTCACCCAGGCCGTCACGCTCGTTCACGACGGTCCAGAGCCTGCCGGATACCGGCTCCCAGGCCATGCCGACCGGATTGCGCAGCCCGGAAGCAAAGATGCGCGCCTGCCCCGAGGCCGGATCCAGTTCCCAGATCGCCGCGCGCCCCTCCTCGGCCTCCATGCCCTGGTCAGCGATGTTCGTCAGCGAGCCGACTCCGGCATAAATCCTCGTGCCGTCCGGAGAGGCGATCAGGCTGCGCGTCCAGTGGCCATGGGGCTTGAAGCTTACCAGCAGCTCGCCGCTGCCCGACAGCGCGGTATCGCCGGGCCTGTAGTCGAAGGCCCTGATCCCGTCGGTATTGCCCAGATAGAAGCGGTTCCCCGCCAGCGCCATGCCGAAGGGCTGGTTCTGGTTCTCGACGAACACCTCGCGGATCTCCGCCCGGCCATCCCCGTCGGCGTCGCGCAGCAGCGTGACCCGGTTCGCGCTGGCCCCGATCGCCTTGACGCGCCGCATCGTCGCCTGGGCGGCGTGATCCATCAGGGTCCTCGGCGGCTCGGGCCGTTCCCGGGACTCCGCCACCAGGACATCGCCACCGGGCAGGACCTCGATCCAGCGGGGATGGTCGAGTCCCGCAGCAAACGCATTGACCGTCAGGCCCGGCGCACAGACAGGCACGCGGCCGTCCTTCCAGCCTTCGGCCGCGGGCATCTTCAGGGTCATGATCCCCTGCCTGCGCGCCGCGGGAATCCGGGGATCGGCGCCGAAGGCCTGATGCGCGGGGGACCGCCTGCGCCGCAGGGCGGCAATGGTGCCGCCCACCAGCGCGGCTGCTCTCGCGACAAGATCCATGTCTGCACCTCTCTTCGATCGGGACAGCTTATCGGGGATGCCGGGTGAGTGACAGTGGTGTGGCCCGCCTCGCGAAAGATGGCCCACAACCGGGTGCCCGGCGCGCCGGCAGATCCCGAACCCGCCCTGTTTCGACCAGCCCGGGCGCCGGACGATGACCGCGGTGCCCCCGGCCAAAGCCCCGCGAAACCGGAAATGGCGCAGCGCGCGCATCCGGTCGCCATGGCCGGGACCATCACATCCCCATCAGCGGCCTTGAAGAAGGGCGGCGGGTGTCGGGCGGGATCGTGCGCATGGATCCCCGGGCCGGCTGCTTCCGCCATGGCAGAAGGGGACATGCGGGATGATCCGCTTGCGATGACCGCGGCGCCCGTCGCATTCCCGGCTACCGCCGAAGCGATCCCTCATCACCAGGCGCCGGCATCACCGCCCGCCGGACGCGGGGGAGCCGCGGCCGGGATCACCCCATGTCGGGAGCACGGCCCGGCCCGGGCAGGATATCGGGAGAGTGTCTCCCGCCTCCATGATGCGGGTCGCATGGCGGGCGACGACCTTGACCTGCATCAATTACATATTCGTTCGTATGAACTATCTTTCACGCACTCACGGAGCGAGACCGATGCCCCCACCTTCCCCCTCTCCGCCTCCAACCGGCCACGAGGCCCGAAGCTCCAGAACCCGGTCGCGGTTGATCGAGGCGGCAATCGGGGTGATCGGGACGACGGGATATGACGGGGCCAGCACCCGTGCGCTGGCAAAGGTCGCCGGCACCAGCCTCTCGGCGATCCCCTATCACTTCGGGGGCAAGCGCGAGCTCTACCTCGCGGCGGCGGAGATGATTGCGGACTATGCCGCCGGCCGCTTCCGGGAGGCGGTTGCGGTCCTTGACGACGAGGGCATTCCCGACCGCACAACCCGCCTCGAGCAGGCGTTCGGCAACTTCCTCAGGATCGTGCTCGAGAACGCCGAGCCGCATTCCTGGACCTCGTTCGTCGCGCGTTGCGCCCATGACAACGACGAGGCTTTCGCGGTCATTCATGGCCGGGCCGTCGCGCCGATGGTCGAACGTCTCGTGCAGGGCGCGGCCGAGATCACCGGGCGGCCCTCCGGCGACGAGACCCTGCGGCTGCGCATCAGCGCGATGGTGATGGCCATCGTCGGCTTCCGGCTCCTGCACGGGCTGATGCTGCGCGACATGGGGTGGGCGCAGATCGGGGCGGACCGATTCGGGCAGATCGAGGACATGGTCCGCGATCTCTGCCGCAGCGATTTTCTCGGGGCCCGGCACGATCTGCGCTGACCCCGGCAACAACGACCATCCTGAACCGGAAAGGAAACACATGATGGACGACAGATCGAAAGCGCATGAAACCGTCGTCTGGGCGAAACAGCGCCTGGACGAGATCGACGCGATCATTCTCCAGGTCGAGAAAACGGTCCAGAAGCTGTCGGACGATGCGCGGGCACGCGCGGAGGCAGTGCTCGTGCGACTCCGGGCCTCGCGCGCCAGGGTCGAGGCCCGTTACGATCAGCTTCGCGCCGAAGCGGACAGCGTGAAGAGCGGGATCGACCAGGCCCGGGAGGCGCTCGATACCGAATGGGTCGAAGTCGAGACCGCGTTCCAGGATTTTCTGGCCGAGGTGAAGGATCAGGCCGGGGGCGCGCGCGAGGCGATCCTGGCCCGCGTCGTGGCGCAGCGCAGGTCGTGGGAAGCCGCGATCGCGGGGCTGCGCCGGCAGGCGGGAACCATCGTCGAGAAGGCCCGCACCGACTTCCGGGGCGCCATGAAGCAGATCTCCGACGAAGCGGAGAAGTTCCAGGCCCGGATCGGCGATGCGAGGACCGATCTGGCGGCGCGCCGGGCGATCCTGGAAGCCGGGATCGAGGCGCGCCAGAAGGACTGGCAGGACCTGATCGACGACCTCAGGGAGGATGCCGCTAAGCTGGCCGCCGACCAGCGCGCCGCGGTCGACGCGCGGGTTGCGGCCCTGAAGGCCCAGGCGGACGAGGCCAGGGCACGGGCCGCGCAGCCTCAGAGCGCATCCGCCGAAGGCTGGGAGACCACCCGGCAGAGCTATGCCGAGGCGCAGAAGCTTGTCTTCGATACCTATGCCTCGATCCGGCAGACCCTCGAGGATGCCGCCCGGAAATGACACCGGGCCGGAGGCGGGTCCGGCCGGCCCCGCCTCCGCTGCATGGCACGGGTCCGGCATCCGGCAGGCCGCGGGCGGGGTCCGCCCGCAGCCTCAGCCGGGGTTGGCGGGTTCCCGGATCCGGAACCACGCCACATAGAGCGCGGGCAGGAACAGCAGCGTCAGCGCGGTGCCCACGATGATCCCGCCCATCATCGCATAGGCCATCGGCCCCCAGAAGATCTCGCGCGAGATCGGGATCAGCGCGAGGCTTGCCGCGGCTGCCGTCAGGGCAATGGGGCGCATGCGGTGTTCCGTCGCCTCGATCACCGCATTCCAGGCGGCCATGCCCCCGGCGCGCAGCACCTCGATCCGGTCGATGAGGATCACCGAGTTGCGGATCAGGATCCCCGCCAGCGCAAGGATGCCGAGCACGGCGATGAACCCGAGCGGCGCCCCGCTGGGCACCAGCGCCAGCGCCACGCCGATCACCGCGAGCGGCGCCGTCGCCAGCACCATGAACAGCCGCGAGAAGCTCTGCAACTGCACCATGAGGATCGTCGTCATCACGATCAGCATCAGCGGGATGAGGGCAACCACCGGCATCAGCGTCTTGACGCTTTCCTCCCACTCCCCCGCTGCGGCAACGGCATAGCCCTCGGGCAGCGTGTCCGCGAAGCCGGCGACCGCATGGCGCAGGCCGAACATCTGCAAAAGCGGTTTCTGGTCGCCCGTCACCTCGGCGCGCACGGTCAGCGCGGGCAGGCGCGAGCGCCGCCAGATGACCGGCTGCTCGAGCCCGTAGTCCAGTTGCGCCACCGCGCCGAGCGGGATCGCCTGCCCGGTCGGGGTTGGAATCTGCAGGTCGCGCAACGTGTCGAGCGAGCCGCGCTCCCCGGCGGCGGCCCGGGCCGCAACCGTCACCTGCCAGATGTCGTCGCGGATGCGCGTGATCGGCATGCCCGCAGTGACGCCGTTCAGGAGCGTCGCGATATCCTGTGCCGTCACGCCGAGCTGCCGCGCGCGATCCTGCATGAGATCGACGCGGACGACCCGCGCGGGCTCCATCCAGTCGAAGGTGATGCGCCCCAGGCCCGGCTGCGCATCGAGCATCGCGGCGAACGACTGGGCCTCGGCGCGCAATGTCGCGATATCGGGCCCGGTGAGGCGGTATTGCACGGGAGTGCCGATCGGCGGGCCGATCTCGAGCAGGCGGATATCGACATCGGTGCCGATGAGATTCGCGTCGACCCAGGCCCGGAGGTCCGCGCGCACCGCATCGCGCGCCGCGAGATCGCGGGTGACGATGATGATCTGGCCCATCGAAGGGTGCGGCACGGGCGGATCGAGCGTCAGCAGGAAGCGCATGGCCCCGCGACCGACATAGGTGGACCAGTGGTCGATGCGGGCATCGCCCTCAAGGACCTCGGTCTCGAGCCGGGCGATCTGGCGCCCCGTTTCGGTGATCGACGCTCCGTGCGGCAGCGCGACGGTCACCACCAGCTCCACCCGGTCGGACGGGGGGAAAAGCTGGACCTGCACCAGGCTCATGCTTGCGACGGCTGCCGCGAAGGTGGCGGCCGTGATCCCCAGCGTCAGCCAGCGCCGGCGCAGGCAGAACACGAGGACCGCCGAGAAGGCCCGCGCCACGCGCCCCCGCGACGCACGGTGCGCAGGCAGCGCCCGCGGCAGCAGGGTCACGCCGAGAAGCGGCGTGAACACGACCGCCACCACCCACGAGACCACCAGCGCGATGGCGATCACCCAGAACATCGAGCCCGCGAACTGCCCCGCCATGCTGGCGTTCAGGCCGATGGGAATGAACCCCGCCACGGTGACGAGCGTGCCGGTGAGCATCGGGAATGCGGTCGAGGTATAGACGAGGGTGGCGGCCTTGCGCAGGCCCATCCCCTCTTCCAGGCCCGATACCATCATCTCGACCGCGATCATCGCATCATCGACCAGCAGCCCGAGCGCGATGATGAGCGCGCCGAGCGAGACGCGCTGGAGCGATATGTCCATCTCGCCCATGAACAGGAAGGTGACGGCGAGGGTCAGCGGGATCGAGACCGCCACCACCAGGCCGGCGCGCAGGCCGAGGCTGACGAAACTGATCGCCAGCACGATGACGACCGCCTCGGCCAGCGCCCGGACGAAATGCGACACCGCATGATCGACCACCTCGGGCTGGTCCGAGACCTTGTGGATGCTCACGCCCAGCGGCAGCGTCCGCGCCGCATCCTGCACCACCGCATCGAGCGCATGGCCGAACGAGAGCAGGTTCGCGCCCGCGCGCATCGACACGGCGATGCCGAGCGCGGGTTCGCCGTTGAAGCGGAACTCGGATCCGGGCGGGTCCGCATATGCCGCCGCACGGCTCGAGGATATCGCCGCCACCGTGGGGGTGACCAAGGGCACGATCTATTTCTACTTCGAGAGCAAGGAAAAGCTCTTTGCCGAGGTGATCCGCGCCTTCAGCCCCGTGCTGGTCGCGAAGGATGCCGCCATCGACCGCAGCCGTCCCGTGCGCGCGCAGATCACCGAGTTCGTGACCCATCTTTACGGTCTCTTTGCCACCCATGCGGACAGCCGCCGCGTGTTCCACCTCCTGATCTCCGAGGGGCGGCACTTTCCGACGCTTCTCGACGACTACTTCAGCGAATTCCTCGCGCCGGCCCTGAACCATCTTCGTGCCCTGCTGCACGAAGGACAGGCCCGCGGCGAGTTTCCGCCCGAGCGTGTGCCGATGGCGGAACTCCTGATCGCGCCAGCCGTGGTGAGCAATATCTGGCTGACCGTATTCGGCGACCGCCAGGCGCTCGATGTCGACAGCCTGCTGAAAAACCTGATGGTCCTGCTGCCCGAACGCTTCGCCCGCAGCCCGTAACGACTGCGGCAACAGGCCCTCTCCGGCCCTTCCCGCCGCATCACCCGGGCGGATCGCCCATCACCCCCGCCATGCCGTCCGCGAACGCAGCAACCGCCGCCTCGCCTTCGGCGGTGCGCAAGCGCGTGATGCCGACCGGCACCGCCGCGCGCGGCAGCGTCACCTCGACCCGGCACAGATCGGGGCGCAGGGCCTGCAACTGCGCCTCGCCATAGGTCAGCATGCCCAGCGCATCGCTCTCGACCAGCATCTGCTCGGCCGAGGAAAACGACAGCATCTCGCAGGTCTGGACCGGAGGAATCCGGCCGGTCTGGCGGAACAGCCGGTCGAAATAGCGCCGCACCGGGGTGCCGTGCGGGGCCACGACCCAGCGCGCCCCGGCCAGCGCGGCGATGCTGCCGGTCGTGCCGGCCAGCGCATGGTCGCGCCGGGCGATGACGGTAAACCGCTCCTGCGCCAGCGCGGTTTCCTCGAGGTCGGGTGCCACGGACTCCCCGCGCAGGACGCCGACGATGCAGTCGATCTCGCGGCGGCGCAGCGCCTCGGTGAGGCCGTTGTAGCTGCCCGGAACGCAGGTCAGCCGCAGGCGCGGGTGCTGGTTGCCGAGCCGGGCGAAGGTGCGCGCGATGAGATTCTGCCCCGAGAACGGCAGCATGCCGACCGCGACCCGCCCGGCAAGGCCCGCGCCATCCTGCGCCAGCCGCGCCGGAGCCCGCGCAAGCTGGTGGTGCAGCCGGTCATGCAGCCGCGCGAGTTCCTGCGCCGGAGCAAGCGCCTGCATCCCCGCCCCGTGGCGGCGGAACAGCACGAGGCCCAGATGCCCCGCGGTCCGCCCCAGAAGGCGCGACAGTTCGGGCTGGCCGATCCCCAGCACCTGCGCTGCCGCCGTCACGCTGCCGGTGCGCACCACCGCCGCCACCGCCTGCAACTGCCCCATCCGCAGCGCCCGCATGAGACGCGGCTGCCCCCGCCCCGGCGCATAGAGCTGCGCCTGCGCGGCTGCGACCGCCGCCGCGACTTCGGTGAAATGCTCGAGCGCCAGTTCGCAGGCCGAGGTCGGCTCGACCCCGGACCAGCCGCGCCGGAACAGCGGCTGGCCCAGCGCGGCCTCGGCCTCCTGCACACGGCGGGTCAGCGTCGGCTGCGAGGTGGCCAGCGCCCCGGCCGCCAGCCGGTAGCTGCGCAGTTCGGCCAGATGCAGCACGGCATCGGCATGGTGCAGATCGAGCGCACGGCCCATTCCGGCCCCCTTATGGCGATTACGGATCACCTCATGCGTATTACGCATAAGCCAGCGCCCGCGCCTTGGTCCATCCTGCCGGCGACACCAACACCAGGAGGACAGGATGGCCGCACCGGCAACGCTCGAAGACCGCATCAACGAATACGGCAACCCCTCGCACATGCTGCAGAACGCGCAGATGGGGGCCTATCAGTTCCCGATTCCGGCGCAGTATTCCAACTGGATGGAAGAGGTGCGCGCCTGGCGCGAGGGTGCGGTGCTGCTGAACCAGTCCTATCACATGACCGATGTCTATATCCGCGGCCGCGATGTGGTGCCGTTCCTGTCGCATGTCGGCGTGAACAGCTTTGCGACCTTCGGGCGCAACAAGGCCAAGCAGCTCGTCTCGGTCAACCCGGACGGCTTCGTGATCGGCGACGGCATCATCTTCGGGCTCGAGGATGACGAGGCGCTCTATGTCGGCAAACCGGCGCTGGCACACTGGCTGGCCTATCAGGCGACGCTGGGCCGGTTCGACGTGACCACCGAGCTCGACATCCGCAGCCTCGAGAACCCCGACCAGCCGCGCAAGCTCTACCGCTACGAGGTGCAGGGGCCGCGCGCGCTCGACATCCTCAACGAGGCCAACGAGGGCGGGCCGCTGGTCACGAAATTCTTCAACATGGGCGAGATCAGCATCGCCGGCTGCACGGCGCGCACCCTGTCGCATGGCATGGGCGGGGCGCAGGGGCTGGAGCTGTGGGGGCCATACGCGGAGGGCCAGCGCGTCTATGACCGGCTGATCGAGGTCGGGGCGCGGCACGGGATGCTGCGGGCGGGCGCGCGCGCCTATTCCTGCGCGGCGATGGAATCGGGCTGGATCCCCTCGCCCCTGCCGGCGATCTACACCGGCGAGGCGATGCGTCCCTACCGCGAATGGCTGCCCGCCGACGGCTTCGAGGCGACCTGCTCGGTCGGCGGCAGCTTCCAGCCCGACGATGTGCGCGAGTTCTATCTCACGCCCTGGGATCTCGATTACGGGCGGGTGGTGAAGTTCGACCACGACTTCATCGGCAAGGAGGCGCTGCAGCGCATGGCAGACGGGCCGCACCGGGTGAAGGTGACGCTGGTGTGGGACCGTGACGACGTGCTGAAGATCTTCGCCGGGCTGATGGACCCGTTCCCGGGGCCGAAGCTGATGGAAATGCCGGCCGGCCACTATGCCGCGCATCCCTACGATCAGGTGCTGCTCGACGGCGAGCAGATCGGCATCTCGACCTATCCGGTCTATTCGGCCAACGAACGCGCGTGGATTTCGCTGGCGGTGGTGCGCGCCGATCTGGCGGCGCAGGGCACGCGCCTGTCGATCCTGTGGGGCGAGAAGGACGGCGGCACCGCCAAGCCGCAGGTCGAGCGCCATGTGCAGATGGAGATCGCGGCCGAGGTTCACCCCTGGCCGATCCACGCCGCCGCGCGCGCGGAATACCGCCGCCAGAAATAAGGCCGGATCCCGGCGCCCGATCACGGGCGCCGGTGTCACTCCGGGCGCGGAAAGACGTGCCCGTCCATGAGCTTGCGTGCGGTGCGCAACGTGCCCGCGCTGGTGACCCGGCCCGCCGCATCGCGTTCGAGCACGACCTCGGCCGCCCCCGTCGGATGCTCGACGGCAAAGCGGCTGTCCCCGGGCAGGTGCGCCAGCGCGGCGGCGGGCGATCCGGGCAGCGTGCAGGCGGTGGCCACGCTCACCGCCGCCAGCGCCCCGATCGAGGCGTGACAGCGATGCGGGATGAAGCTGCGGGTGTTCACCACCCCGCCCGCGCGCGGCGCCGAGACCAGCGTCATCTTCGGCACCGATTTCTCGGTCACGTCGCCAAGGTTCATCATCGGCCCGGCCTGCAGCCGGATCGCCTCGAGCCGTGCCTTCAGCGCGGTATCGGCATCCAGTTCCTCGCGGCTCTCATGGCCGGAGATGCCGAAATCCGCCGCGCGCAGGATCACGCAGGGCATGCCGTTGTCGATCAGGGTGCAGTCCACCCCGCCGACGACATCCATCTCGTTGCCCGTGGGCAGCAGCGCCCCGCACAGCGACCCGGCGAGGTTGTGGAACAGCAGCCGCACCGGCGCGGCGGTGCCCGGCACGCCGTCGATGGCGGCGCTGCCCGCATAGCTCACCCGGCCGCCCGGTGTCTGCACGCGCGCGACCGCGACCTCGCCGGTATTCACCATGAAGATGCGCACCGGAGTCTCGCCCTCCTGCGCCGCCACCAGCCCGCGCTCGATCGCGGCCGGGCCGACAGCGGCAAGGATGTTGCCGCAGGGCTGCGCGTCCGAGACCAGCGGCTGATCCACGAACACCTGCAGGAACAGATAATCCACGTCCGCCTCCGCGCGGTCCGAGCGCGACAGCACCGCCACCTTCGAGGTGAGCGGATCGGCCCCGCCCAGCCCGTCGATCTGGCGCGGGTCGGGCGAGCCCATGACGCGCAGCAGCAGTACGTCGCGGGCCGCCGGGTCGGCGGGCAGGTCGGCGGCAAGGAAATACGCGCCCTTGGACGTGCCGCCGCGCATCCACAGGCAGGGAATGCCGTCGTCAGACATATTTCAGCCCCTTCGCCGCCAGCCGCGCCCGCATGTCGTAGATGTCGAGACCCAGTTCCCCCGCCGCCAGCCGCGCGCGCTTGGCCTCCTCGGCCGCCAGCCGCTTCTGCGCGGCGGCCAGCACCGCATCGGCCTCGTTCCGGCGCACCACGCAAACGCCGTCATCGTCGGCCACGATCACGTCGCCCGCCGCGATCGCCTGCCCGCCGCAGACGATGGGGACATTCACCGAACCGGGGGTCTCCTTCACCGTGCCCTGGGCGCTGACCGCCTTTGACCACACCGGAAAGCCCATGGCGGTGAGGTCGCGCACGTCGCGCACGCCTGCCTCGATCACCAGCCCGCGACAGCCGCGCGCGCGGGCCGAGGTGGCCAGCAGGTCGCCGAAATAGCCGTCCTCGCAGGGCGAGGTCGGCGCCAGCACCAGAATATCGCCGTCGCGCAACTGCTCGATGGCGACGTGCAGCATCCAGTTGTCGCCGGGCGGGGCGCTGATCGTCACCGCCGAGCCGGCGATGCGCGCGCCGGGCCAGATCGGGCGCAGGTGGCTGGCCAGACAGCCGCGCCGCCCCTGCGCCTCGTGCACCGTGGCCACGCCCGCCTCGCCCAGCGCCGCGATCACGCCCCGATCCGCGCGCGCCACGTCCTGCACCACAACCGCCATTTCCGCCCCCGTTGCCCCGGGCGCGCCCCGGCCGGGCGCGCCTTTCATCCGTCCTCGAATATCCCCGGGGCCGGGGCAGGGCCCCGGTCCCGCGACCCGTTACCCCTTCACCGGCGGGGTGCCGTGGGTGTGGAAGCTCTCGATGGTCTTGAGCCCCCATGCCTGACCCTTCATGCGCTCCTCCTGGGTCCAGACCACCGGCTGCCAGTCCGGGGCGAGGATGAGCCGCGCGCCCGCATTGGCCAGTTCGATGCGGTTGCCCGCAGGTTCCCAGACATAAAGGAAGAACGTGCCCTGCACGGCATGCTTGTGCGGCCCGGTCTCGATATGGACGCCGTTCTGCAGGAAGATGTCGGCGGCGCGCAGGATGTCCTCGCGCTGGTCGGTGGCATAGGTGACATGGTGCAGCCGCCCGTTGCCGCCGCCCTGTTCCTCGGTGCAGGCCAGATCGTAGGTCTTGTTGTTCACCGTGAACCAGCAGCCGCCGATCCGCCCGGAATCGAGCTGGATGTATTCGGTGACGCGCGAGCCGAGGCAGGTCTGCATGAAGCGGCGGAACTCGGTCACGTCCTCGGACAGGAGGTTGAGGTGATCGAGCCGCCGTGGCGGCACCCCGGTATAGGCCGAGGCGGTATTCTTCAGCGCCGCCCGGTCGCCTTCGGCCGGCTGATACCATTTCGTGTCGTAGTAGATCTCGAACACATGGCCGAACGGGTCTTCAAAGCGGAAGGCGCGGCCGTGGCTCTGGTCGCCGTCGTTCCAGCCATGGACCTTGTAGCCCGAGGCCTCGACCGCCTCGACCCGGCGCATGAGCGCATTGGGACTGGCGGCGCGATAGGCGATATGGCCGACGCCGGTGCGATCCGAGGCGGTCAGCTTCATCGAGGCATGTTCGTAATCGTCCCAGGCGCGCAGATAGGCGGAATCGCCCTCGCGCCCGGACAGTTTCAGACCGAAGACACGGGTAAAGAAATCAAGGCTTTCGTCGAACTTGTCCGTGAGCACCTCGACATGCGCCAGATGCGCCAGGTCGAAGCTCGGGTTGGTCGGTTGCATGTCGATCACTCCCTTCGGGCGACCGCGCCTCCCCGCGGCCGGGGTCTTGCGCCGCCTTGCGGGCGGCGACACCTGCGGGCAGGCGCCCGCAGGCGACAGTTCAGAGCTCGTCCACCGTGCGCGGGAACACCGACTGGAACCCTTCGGCATAAAGCGCCTTGCGCCCGCCCGCCTGCCCGCCCGAATTGCGCTGGAAATGGTTGGCGCGGTTCTGGGCCACGCGGGTATAATATTCCCACAGATGTTCCTGACCCTGCATGCACTCGATCGCGGCGCGCTTGCGGTCCCAGACCGGGGTGATGTCGAGGAAGGTGTCCGGCTTCCAGCCCATCTGCTCGGTCTGGTGCGGCTCGAACAGATAGAGCTGCGGCGCGCCGAGAACCTTCTCGCCGGGGTTGTGGCCCCAGGCCTGCGCGATCATCCGGCATTCCAGCGCGATCTGCGTCGCATACATGTGGTCGGTGTTGTAGGGGTCATAGCTCGAATGGCTGAGCATGAAGCGCGGCTGCACATGGCGGATCACCTCGACCAGACGGAACTTGTCGTCCTGCGTCAGGTGCAGGGGATAGTCGCCGAGATCGAACTCGACCAGATCATGGACACCAAGGGCATCCGCCGCCGCCTCGGCCTCGGCGCGGCGGGCGGCCTTGACCCTGTCCATGGTCATGCCCGGCTGCTTCCACAGCCTGGCGCTTTCGCCGCGTTCGCCGAAGGACAGGCAGACGACGGTCACCTCATAACCCTTCTGCGCATGCAGGGCGATGGCGCCGCCGCAGCGCCAGACGAAATCGGCAGCATGGGCCGAGATGACCAGAGCGGTGGGGGCGGAAGCCATGGCGTTCTCCTTCGATCCGTTGGCCGGACTATCGGCCCCGGCGCAGGGCTTCACCACTCAGAAAGCCGTCGCGCCGGATAACCTCAGGCTATAGTGTCTGGATCGGCGGGGCATGACGTGGCATTGCTGCCGGGGGAATGGAGGGCGGCATGCGGCAGGGAATCGCGCTCATCGGCTTTGGCGAGGCAGGCCGGACATTCGCGGCGGGCTGGGGGAGCGGGGCGGCGCCGGACCTGCGCGCCTGCGACCTGCGCGCGGCGGAGCCGGGGTTGCAGGAGGCCGCACGGGCCGCCGGGATCACCTGCCACAGCCACCCCGGCCCGGCGCTGGCGGGCGCGGCTGTCGCGTTCTGCCTCGTGACTGCCGACCAGGCGCTGGCCGCGGCGCGCGCCGCGGCGGATGTGCTGCCGGCGGGGCTGCTGTGGCTGGACGGCAATTCCTGCGCGCCGGGCACCAAGCGCCGGGCCGCCGCCGTGATCGAGGCCGTG
>Ga0172382_10004106_pt1 | contig 22512 bp, 24 predicted proteins | sample Leawel138RmetaG_FD_122245 | JGI IMG/M metagenome (GOLD analysis project Ga0172382, IMG submission 122245) | Leachate microbial communities from a municipal landfill in Southern Ontario, Canada - Leachate well 138R metaG | ecosystem: Engineered > Solid waste > Landfill > Unclassified | place... | reverse complement strand
CCGCCCCGCCGATACCGCATATGGTGGGCCCTCGGGCGGGGCGTTGTAAAGCCGATAATTGGGGATAACCGCCGCCGGGGCCGGATCAGCCCGCCCTCGCCGCCCTCCGCTGGCGGTGGCGGGCGATCTCGTAGGCCAGGGCGCCGAGCACGGTCAGCACGATCATCGCCAGCGCCAGCGCGTTCACCGCCGGCGTCAGGCCGGTGCGGACCTTGGAGGCGATGAAGATCGTCAGCGGCGTGTCCAGTCCGCGCACGAACAAAGTGGTGTTGTAGTTCTCGAAGGATTGCAGCACCGCGAGGAACGCCGCCGCGATCAGCGCGGGCCGCAGGAACGGCAGCAGCACGCGGCGGAACACCATGAATTTCGAGGCGCCCAGCCCCAGTGCCGCCTCCTCCTGGGTGCGGTCGAACCGTTGCAGCCGCGCCGCGACCATGAGCATGACATAGCAGGCGATGAAGCTCGACTGCGCGAGGATGATGAGGAAGATCCCGCCGCCCACACCGACCTGCCGCCACAGCACCAGCGTGGCGATGCCGACCACCACCCCCGGCGTCAGCAGCGGCGAGACCATGAAGCCGTAGAGCACCCCGCGCGCCCGTTCGTGCACCGAGGTCAGCACCAGCGCCGCGGCGGTGCCGATCGGCACCGCGACCAGCACCACGAAGAACGCCACCACGATCGACACCCGGATCGACTGCCACATCGCCCGGTCGCGCCAGAGTTCGACGAACCAGCTCAGCGTGAAGCCCTGCCACGGGATCACGGTCGGGAAGCGGCTGGTGTTGAAGGTCGCGGCGCTCATCACCAGCAGCGGCGCGAACAGGTAGACGAAGAACAGCACCAGATAGATGCCGAACACCACCCGGGACAGGCGGCTCGCGCTCATTTCGTCACATCCGCGAGGTTCACGCGGGCGATCCTCAGCGTGGCCAGCACCACCGCGAGGCACAGCACCAGCAGCACCAGCGCATAGGCCGCGCCGCGGTTCCAGTCGCCGCCCTCGAAGAACCAGTTGTAGATGATTTCCGTGAACCAGCGGCTGCCGGGCGAGCCCAGCAGCGAGGGCGCGATATAGGACCCGGCCGCCAGCATGAAGGTGAACACGCAGCCGGTGGCGATGCCCGCCTTGGCGTGGGGGATCACCACCCGCCAGTGGATGCGCCAGCTTTTCGCGCCAAGGTCGCGCGCGGCCTCGATCTGCGCGGCCTCGAGGCTTTCCATCGAGTTGTAGATCGGGAACAGCATGAACAGGATATAGGCATAGGTCATCGCCGCCAGCACCCCGCCGTCGCCGGCCCAGCGCACGGGTTCGCTGATGATGCCCAGCGCCAGCAGCACCGCGTTCAGCGGCCCCCGGAACGCGAGCAGGATATACCAGGCCAGCGTGCGCAGCACCTCGTTGATCCAGAACGGGATCACGAGGCCGAGGATCGCCAGCCCGGCCTGCGCGGGGGTCGCGCGCTGCGCCAGCCAGAAGGCCAGCGGATAGCAGACCACGAGGGTCACGAAGGTGACGATGGCCGAGGCCCAGATGGTCTTGAAGAAGATCGCGCGGTGGGTGGCCTCGCCGGCGAGATAGGCGAAATTCGCCAGCGTATAGTGATCGTTCGGGCCGCCGGCCTGCGACGGCGGCAGGTTCGGGCGCAGGGCATAGTCGATCATCAGCAGGTTCGGCGCCAGCACCATGCCCACCATCCACAGCAGCACCAGCGCCACGAAGATGGTGGTGAGGCCGCCGCCGAACCGCTGGAGCAGATCACGCATCGGCCAGCACCACGGCATGGCCGGTGTCGAAATGGAACGCGGCCTCGGTGCCGATCGCCGGCGCGCCGGTCAGCCGCGTGGCGGGGATCGAGGCGATCATCTCCTCGCCATCGGCAAGGCGACCGTGGGCCAGCGCATAGGCGCCCTCGAAATCGACCCGCTCGACGCGGGCGGTAAGGCTGTTCTCGCCGCCGGTGCCGGGCGACAGCGCCTCGGGGCGGACATAGAGCTTCACCGGCTGGCCCTCGGCCAGCCCCGGGCCGGCGCGGCCGCGCATCGGGCCAAGGCCGGTGTCGACGGTGGCGATGCCGCCCGCGAGTGCCGCGACCCGGCCGGCGATGCGGTTGGTCTCGCCCACGAAACCGGCGACGAACGGCGTCCGGGGATTGGCATAGAGGTCCTGCGGGGCGCCGATCTGCTCGACCACGCCCGCGCTCATCACCGCCACCCGGTCGGACATGGCGAGCGCCTCGCTCTGGTCGTGGGTGATGTAGATGAAGGTCACGCCGGTGCGCTTCTGCAGGGTGCGCAGCTCGGCGCGCATGTGCTGGCGCAGCTTCAGGTCGAGCGCGGACAAGGGTTCGTCCAGCAGCAGCACGTCGGGCTCGACCGCGAGCGCGCGGGCGATGGCGACCCGCTGGCGCTGGCCGCCCGACAGCTCGCCGGGCTTGCGGTCGCCATAGCCGCCCAGCGCGACCACATCGAGCAGCTCGTCGGCCTTGCGCCGGCGCTCGGCCCTGCCCACGCCCTGCGCCTCGAGGCCGAAGGCGATGTTTTCGCGAACCGACATCAGCGGGAACAGCGCCAGCGACTGGAAGATCATCGCCGTCGGCCGCCTGTTCGGTGCCAGCCCCGCCATGTCGCGGCCGCCGATCAGAACCCGGCCCTCGGTCGGGTGCAGGAAGCCCGCGACGATGCGCAGCAGCGTGGTCTTGCCGCAGCCCGAAGGCCCGAGGATCGAGAAGAACTCGCCGTCCTCGACGGTGAAGGTCACATCGCTGACGGCGCGGGTGGTCCCGAAGGTCATCCCCACACGGTCAAGCTGGACGGAACGCGACATGCGTCCTCCGGGATTGCCGGTTTACGAAAAGGGGGGCGACTGGCCGCCCCCCGGGTAACGGATCAGGCCGAGAGGAACTTGTCCTGATACTCGTTGCGCTTGGCGACATACCAGTTTTCCTGGATCGGCCACCACCACAGCTTGTCGAGCGCGTCGCCCGGATAGGCGTCGGCGAAGAACTGCTGCGCATCGGCGGACAGCAGCTCCGCCGCGCCCACGGCGGTCGAGTTGATCGAGGTCGCGTTGGAATACATCGCGCCCGCTTCGGGGGTGAGGAACCAGTTGATGAAGGCATAGGCCTGATCGAGGTTCTCGGCGCCCACCGGGATCGAGATGCCCTCCATCCACGCCAGCGCGCCCTCTTTCGGGGCGATGAAGCCCACCGGCAGCCCTTCCTTGGCCAGCGCGGCGCCGGTCGAATCCCAGGTCTGGCCGATCGCGGCGCCGTTGACGCGGAAGGCGCCCTGGGCCTCGTTCTCGTTGTTCCAGAACTGCATGATGTTGCCCTTGCGGGCGATGGCCTCGGCCACGATCACGTCGAAGATCTCGACCTGCGCATCCGGGTCGGCAAAGGCATCGAGCAGCGGCCGCGGCAGCTTGCCCTCGGCCTCGAGCCAGAGGCCCAGACCCACGAGCGAGGAATGCGCGCGCACCGTGGCCTTGCCGGCCATCTCGGGCTTCCAGATGTCGCCATAGGAGGCGGTGCCGTATTCCATCGGCGCCTGGTCCTTGTCGAAGGCCAGCGCCTCGGTGCCCCAGTCGGAGGGCACCTGATAGCGCGCGCCGTCCACGACCGCGCCGAACTTGGCGGAATTTTCCCAGGCGGAGGGCAGGCAGCGGGCCACCTCGACCTTCGATTCGTCGATCGGCTGCACGAGGCCGAACTCGACATAGTTGGGCACCCGGTCCACGGTCGGCCAGATCACGTCGAAGCCGGCGCCGTTGTTGGCGCGCAGCTGGTTCAGCAGCTCGTCATTGGTGCCGTAGGGCGTGAAGCTGGCCTTGATGCCGGTCGCGGCCTCGAAGGCGTCGAGCATCTCGTCGTTGATATAGCCGGCCCAGGCGAAGATCTTCACCTCGCCCGAGGAGCCCTGCGCGAAGGCCCGGCTTCCGATCCACGGGGCCGCAAGGGTCGCGGCAGCACCGCCCTTGAGCAGGCTGCGCCGTTTCATCATCGTCATGTCATTCTCCCTGTTCGATACGGACAGGGGGCCCGTAGCCGGCCCCGTTCCTGCGCGGGATCATGCGCGCGCCGCCCGCAGCCGTCAACCGCGCCGCGGGGGAGCGTGGCGTCACCCGCAGGCCGCGCCGCGGGCAGAACGGCGGGGGGAACGGCGGCCGCCAGCGCGGGGCGGCGGTGTCGCGGCCGTCAGGGCCGTTGCGCCCCGTTCACGCACAGGGTGACGGCATAGAGCGAGGTGGTCCCGGTCATGTAGAGCCGGTTGCGGCGCGGGCCACCGAAGCACAGGTTGGCGACCACCTCGGGCACCTTCACCTTGCCGATCAGCGCGCCGGTGGTGTCGAAGCAATGCACCCCGTCGAAGGCCGAGGACCAGAGCCGCCCCTCGTCGTCGGTGCGGATGCCGTCGGGCAGGCCGTTGTCCACGAGGCAGAACTCCGCACCGCCCGAGAGCCGCCTGCCCTCGACCCGGAACGCGCGCACATGCGGCGGGAAATCGGGATCGTGGCTGCGGGCGCTGTCGGCGATGTAGAGCGTGCCCTCGTCGGGCGAGAAGGCGAGGCCGTTGGGCTGGGTGAAGTCGTCGCAGACCACCTCGAGCGCGCCGCTCTGCGGGTCGATGCGAAAGACGTTGCGGGCGTCCTGCTCGATCTCGCCCCGGAAGCCCTCGTAATCGGACATCGAGCCATAGGTCGGGTCGGTGAACCAGATCGCCCCGTCCGAGGACACCACCACGTCGTTGGGCGCGTTCAGCCGCCGGCCGCGATAGCTGTCGGCCAGCACGGTGATGCTGCCGTTCCATTCGGTGCGGGTGACGCGGCGCAGCCCGTGCTCGCAGCTCACCAGCCGGCCCTGGCGGTCGCGGGTATGGCCGTTGGCGAAATTCGAGGGCGCGCGGAACACGCTGACCGTGCCCATGCCGCCCGAGCCGAGGGGATCGGGCGCGAAGCGCAGCATGCGGTTGTTGGGGATGTCGCTGAACAGCAGGCAGTTCATGTCGGCGAACCAGACCGGCCCCTCGGTCCAGCGGGCGCCGGTCCAGAGCTGGTCGACCCGGGCCGAGGCCACATGCAGGTCGCGGAAGGCCGGGTCGAAGATCTCGTAGTCCATACTCTCCCCCTAGTCGCCGCGCGCCCGCCCGGAGGCCGCGAGGATCACGGTGATGATGATGAGCCCGGTCAGGATCTGGCGCGCGCCCGATTGCAGCCCGTAGGTGTTGAGCATGGTGACCACCAGATACATGAACAGCGACGCGCCCCAGATGCCCGGCACGTTGCTGTCGCCGCCGGCCACCGAGGAGCCGCCGATCACCACCACGGCGATCGACATCAGCAGGTATTCCTTGCCCATGTCGAGCGCGGCCCCGCCCGAGAACGAGGCCATGAGATAGCCCGCCAGCGCCGCCAGCACCGCGCAGAGCACATAGGTGGCCAGCCGCACCCCGTCGACCGGGATGCCGGCCATGCGCGCGGCCGCCATGCTCTGGCCGATGGCCGAGATCCAGCGCCCGTAGACCGTGCGGTTGAGCAGCAGCCAGGCCAGCACCGTGAGCGCCAGCGTCACCCAGGCGAGGTTCGGGATCCCGGCGAAGGTGCCGGTGGTGAACTCGGCCAGCGGCTGCGGCGGCTTGATGCGGATGCCGCGATTGGTGGCGATGGCCGCCGACTGGATCACGAAGGACATCGCCAGCGTGGCGATGATCGGCGGGATGCGCAGCAGCTTGATGAGCGCGTAGTTGACCACCCCGATCGCCACCCCGATCCCGAGCGCGATCAGCAGCCCCGGCGCGATCAGCCCCGCCGCGCCGTCCATGTATTTCAGCGCCACCGTGGCGGCGAGGGTCATGGTCGCCGGCACCGCGAGGTCGATATTGCCGGGGCCGAGGGTGATGACGAACATCTGCCCGGTGCCGACCACGATCGAGAGCGCGGCGAAGGTCAGCGCCGCATGCATGACCCCCGCGGCCGAGGCGCCGGCGGTGGCGGCGATGGTGATGAGGAACACCACCAGCGCCGCGACGAAGGACCACAACCAGGGCTTGTGCAGCACGGCGATCATCGTCCGCCCTCCACCCGGCTCAGCGCGATGCGCAGCGCCAGCACCGCGATCAGGATCATGCCCTGCGCGCCGATCTGCCAGTCGGGCGGCACCCGCAGGAAGGTGAAGACCGAGGTGGCCAGCAGCAGCGTTGCCGCCCCGAACACGGCGCCGACCGGGCTGACCTTGCCGCCCATGAACTCGGACCCGCCGAGGATCGCCCCCGCGATCGAGAGCAGCGTGTAGTTCACCGCCATGTTGGCATCGCCCGAGGTCATGATTCCGGTGAGGCTCATGCCCGACAGCACCCCGAAGGCGCCGGCGATCGCATAGGCGATCCCGCGCGCCCGCAGCACCGACCAGCCGGCGCGGGCGACCGACCGCTCGTTGCCGCCGACGCCGCGGATCAGCACCCCGAGCGTCGAGCGCATGATGAGCAGATGCGCGAGCACCATCACCACCACCGTGGCCAGCACCCCGAACGGCACCAGCGGCGGCCGCCAGCCGGTCAGGGCCGCGATCCAGGCGGGCGCGGTGCCGCCGGGCGAGGGCAGCATCAGCACCGCAAGCCCGCTCCAGACGAAGGACATGCCCAGCGTCACCACGATGGCGGGCAACTGCCGCCAGGCGATGATCATGCCCAGCGCCGCATAGGCGGCGATCGCGGCCAGCAGGATCAGCACCCCCAGCGCCGGGGTATCGACCAGGAAGGTCGCGGTCACGCAGGTGACGAAGCTCACGAACGGGCCGGTAGAAAGGTCGATGTCGTTGACCGCGAGGATCACCATCTGCGACAGGGTGGCCAGCGCGATCGGCAGCGCCAGCTTGAACAGCAGGTGCAGCCCGGTATAGCCCATCGTGTTCGGCCGCAGCCAGAACACCGTGCCCAGCAGCACCGCGAGGGCGAGGACCGGCAGGATCAGCCGCAGCGCGTCGGACGACAGTCTCATGCCGCACCCGCGAAACTGGCGGAAAGGACGTTGGCCTCGGTGATGTCGTCGCCCTCCAGCTCGGCGACGATCACCCCGTCGCGGAACACATGGACCCGGTCGCAGAGCGTGATCTCGTCCATCTCGGTCGAATACCAGACGAAGGTGCGGCCGGCCTCGGCCTCGTCGCGGATCATCGCGTAGACCTCGCGCTTGGTGCCGATGTCGACGCCGCGCATCGGGTCGTCCATGAGCACCACCGGCGCGCGGCTGGACAGGGCGCGGGCGAACAGCACCTTCTGCTGGTTGCCGCCCGACAGCGACAGGATCGGCAGGTTCAGGTCCGGGGTGCGGATGGCGATGCGGCGCTTCCATTCGGCGCCGCGCGCCTCCTCGGCCCGGCGGTCGATCCAGCCGCGGCGCGACAGGTCGGTGAGGGCGCCGATGCTGATGTTGCGCAGGATCGACCACAGCTCGAACACCCCGTTCACCCGCCGGTCGCCGGCGACGAAGGTCACCTCGGGGGCGCGCCCGGGCCACCAGTTCGGGTTCTTCAGGTCGTGGAGCGCATGCAGCATCCGGGTCTGGCCGTGGCCGGCAAGGCCGGCAAGGCCCACCACCTCGCCCTTGCGCACGCTGAAGTCGCGCCCGCCGCGCGCCCCCGCCGGCAGCGAGAGCATGACCGCGCCGGTCTGCGCCGCGCGGCGGGCGCGGTCCTGCGGGCCGGCGGCGGACCCCATCGCCTCGACCAGCGCGGCATGGGTGAACCCGCCCGCCGGGCGTTCGGCAGCGATGCGGCCGTCCTTCATCACCACGATGCGGGTCGCGGTGGAGAGGATCTCGCCGAGGATATGGGTGATGAGCACCACCGCCCCGCCGCCGGCCACGAAGCGGCGCACATGCGCGAGCAGCTGTTCGGCCAGCCCGGCATCGAGCGAGGAGGTCGGCTCGTCGAGGATCACGAGGCGCGGCGCGATGCCGGCATCGGCGAAGGCCATGGCGATCTCGACCATCTGGCGCTCGGCGATCCCGAGGCTGCCGACCTGCATCCACGGCTCGATCCGGTGGCCCGGAAACACGAGGTCGAGCGCGGCGCGCGCCACCTCGCCCGCGCGGCGGCGCCAGCCCCGGCCGGCCAGCGTGCGGTGCATGAGGCGGGCATTCTCGGCCACGGTCAGGTTCGGGCAGAGCGACAGTTCCTGGAACACGCAGCGCAGGCCGATGGCGCGGGCGGCGCCGATGTCCCAGACCCGGGGCGCGCCGTCGGCATGCAGCTCGCCCTCGGTGGGGGAAAGGCCGCCGTTCAGCACGTTGACCAGCGTCGACTTGCCGGCGCCGTTGTGGCCCACGAGGCCGAGGCATTCCCCGGCGCCGACCTCGAGGCTCACCCCGTCGAGCGCCACCACCTCGCCAAAGCGCACCCGCGCGCCCGAAACGCCGATGAGCGCGGTCATGCCGTCACCTTCATTCCGGTTCCTGCCCCCTGCCGGTCCGGCCCGCCCCGCAGCCGGGGCGGGCCCGTTCGCCCGTGCCGCGCGTCAGTCGGCGTTCGCGGCCGCGATCACGTCGATCGCATCCTGCTGGGTGTAGGACGCATTGGCAACGCTGCCCACCGGCGTCGCTTCCAGCGCCGCATCGAGCGTGTCCTGGTCCACCACCAGCATCGGCACGATCACGTCCTTGGGCGGCTCGGCGCCGTCGAGGATCTGCTGCGCGATCCAGAAGCCGAAGGTCGCCACGCCCGGCGCGATCGAGGCGGATTGCGTCACATAGCCGCCGGCGTCGTTCTGCTCCTTCCACCACAGCAGCTCGTCCTGGCGGTTGCCCATGAAGATGAGCGGCGTGTCGCGGCCGGCGGCGGCAAAGGCCTGCGCGGCACCGTAGCCGTCGCCGCCCTGGGTGACGATGCCCACGATCTCGGGCAGCGAAGGCAGAATGCCCGCCACCTCGCGCTGGGTCACGTCGCCGGCCCAGTCACCATGGACCTCGCCCACGATGGTGAACTGCGGGTATTCCGCAACACCGTCGGCGATGCCGGCATGGATGTTGTCGTCGACCGAGGTGCCGGCAAGGCCGCGGATCTCGAGCAGGTTGCCGCCGTCGGGGATCTGGCCGGCCATGAACTCGACCTGCATCCGGCCGAGCTCGTGGAAATCGACCTCGATGCGCCAGGCGCAGGGCTCGGTGGCGATGCCGTCGAAGGTCACGACGACGATGCCGGCATCGCAGGCCTCGCGGATCGCGCCGTTCAGCGCGGTGGGCGAGGCGGCGTTGATGACAATGGCATCATAGCCCTCGAGGATCATGTTCTGGATCTGCGCCGCCTGTTCGGTGGCCTGGTTCTCGGCGGTGGTGAAGGCCGGCGCCTCGGCCACGATGCCGTCGGCCACGGCCTGGCTGGTGACCTCGTCCCAGCTTTCCAGCATCGCCTGCCGCCAGGAATTGCCGGCGTAGTTGTTGGAGAGCGCGATCCGCGCGCCCGAGGTATCGGCCTGCGCGCCCATCGCCGAGGCGGCGATCAGGGCCGAACCGGCCAGAACGGTCTTCACATGCATCAGTCTTCCTCCCGGATTCGGCGGGACCGGCCCGGCCGGGCCCCCGCCGTTGCGAATGCCGCCCATGCCACGGCCCCGCCGGGCGGGGTGCATGGTGGATGGTGCGGCAAGAATGACCGGCGGTCCGCGCCCTGACCAGTCCGGTTACGGCAGCCCGTTTGCGGGTTCCCGCATCCGCCCGGACAGGTTCGCGCAGCGCGCGGGCGGCGCCGGCCCTTTACCCCGCCCGCGCCGCCGGCGCAGACTGGGCGACAGACTCGCGCGGCGGCCGGCGGGCGGCCGGGACACAGAAGGGGCGCCTCATGCCGGGGTCCAGGACCGAGGAGACGGGACAGGCGGCGCGCCTCAACCAGTTCTTCCGCATCGCGCGCCTGCTGGCCGGCAAGATCGAGTTCGGCTCGGCGATCCGCGCCGTGCGCGACGAGGTGGCGCGGATCGTGCCGCACGATCATCTCGATGTCTGCATCGTCGGCGCCGACGGGCGGCTGCATACCGCCTACGAATCTGGGATCGACACCAGCTGGGGCAGCATGGCGCCCACCCCGGTGACCGAGAGCCCGATCAGCCCGCTCCTCGCCGGCGAGACCGATCACATGCTGGCGGTGGATGCCTGCAACGACCCCCGCTTCGACCCGGCCAGCCCCCGCCACCGGCCGATCTGGGACCACGACCTGCGCGCGCGCATCCACCTGCCGATGCAGGCCCATGGCGAGATCATCGGCGCATTGTCGATCTCGTCGCATGTGCCGGGGCGCTACGGCCCCGCCGATGTGCGCAATGCCCGCTACATCGCCGAGATCCTCTCGCCCTATTTCTACGCCCTGCGCGCCGCCGAGCAGGCCCGCCTCGCCGCGGTCACCGAGGCCGAGGCCCGCGCCCGCGAGGAGGGGCTGCGCCTCGGCGCCCTGCGCCTGACCGAGGCGCTCGAGGAGGAGCGCCAGCGCATCGGCATGGACCTGCACGACCAGACCCTTGCCGATCTCACCCGCATCGCCCGCAGCCTCGACCGGCTGCGCGAGGGCGGGATGCCGGTGGACCCGCAGGCGCTGGCCGCCCCCGCCGCGAGCCTGCACGAGGCGATGGCGGCGCTGCGCCAGATCATCGAGGCGGCGAAACCCTCGGTGCTGCATCTGTTCGGCCTTGCCCAGGCGATCGAGAACCATCTCGATCGCGCGATCCGCGACTCGGGCCAGCCGATCCGCGGCCTGCTGACCGACCGCACCCAGGGCGCGCTCGAGACGCTCGACCCGGCGGTGGCGGTGGCGCTGCTGCGCATCGTGCAGGAGGCGGTGAACAACGCCGTCCATCATGCCGGCGCCTCGGAGATCCGCATCGACCTCGCGCCCGGGACCCCCGGCCGCAGCCGGATCGTGCTCTCGGTCGAGGATGACGGCACGGGCTGGCGCCGGCGCGGCGGCACCGGCCCCGAGGGGCGCGGCGGCAACGGCATCGGCAACATGCGCACCCGCGCCCGGCTGATCTCGGCGCGCTTCGCCATCGGCCCCGGCGCCGGCGGGCGCGGCATGCGGGTGACGCTGTCCCTGCCCCCGGGCGAGGCCGCCGCCGCCCCGGCCCCGCTGGCCCGGGCGCTGCCATGAAGGTTCTGGTGATCGAGGACGACCCGCTGCACCGCGCCTATCTGCTCGAGGCGGTGGCGGCGGCGCTGCCCGAATGCGAGGCGGTGCTCGAGGCCGCCGCGGGCGGCGAGGGCGAGGCCCTCGCCCGCGCCCATCCCGACGCCCATGTGGTGATGGATTTGCAGATGGCGCCCCGCAACGGGATCGAGGCCGCCCGCACCATCTGGCGCGAGCGGCCGGGCACCCGGATCCTGTTCTGGTCGAACTATGCCGACGAGGCCTATGTGCGCGGCGTCTCGCGCATCGTCCCGGACGGGGCCGCCTACGGCTATGTGCTGAAATCGGCCTCGGACGAGCGGCTGCATCTGGCGCTGCGCTCGATCTTCGTGGAAAATCAATGCGTCATCGACCGCGAGGTGCGGGGCACCCAGGCGCTCTCCTTCGGGCGCAAGGGCGGGTTCAGCGAGGGCGAATACGACATCCTGCTCGATGTCGCGCTCGGCCTGACCGACCGCAGCATCGCCCGCCGCCGCGGCCTGTCGCTGCGCACGGTGCAGAACCGGCTCCAGCAGATCTACGAGAAGCTCGACCTGCACGAGGGCAATCCCGCCGCCGAGGGCACCTTCAACCTGCGCGCCCGCGCCGTGGCCACCGCGCTGCTGCGCAAGCTGCTCAACCACGGGGCGCTGGAACGCGCCGAGGCCGAACTGGCCGAGTGGCTGCGCCGGCAGGGGTGAGGGGAGCAGGGATGTGCGCCCTCACCCGCGAGGCGGCGCAGCCGCCGTGGCAATCCATGGCGCCCGGCATGGATTGCTTCGCCTGCGGCTCGCAATGACGGGAGAGCGGCGGTCCGGCCGGCGCGAGGCCATCGCCTCGCGCCGCTCGCCGCCTTGTCAGCCAGAACCGGCCGTGCGCCAGGCGCACGGCCAGCGCCCGCCCTGCGGGGGGCGGGCGCTTCCGCGCCCGCCGGGCGGGCCCTGTCCGTGCCCTGAACGCCGTTTCCGCTGATGCCTTCCCCGCCCTCCGCTCGCGCTGCGGGCGGCGGGCCGGGCGAGGCTGCGCCTCGCTGATCCGGCCCGGGCGCGAGAGGGCCGGCCCTCCACCTCCCCCGGCCCGCCTCCCCCCAGCCGCAGGCGAACCCGCCCAGGCCTCCAGCCGATGCGATCGCCCCGCCCCGCCCGCCTCAGTCCACGACCACGATGCCGGAATGTTTCGACTTGTGCTCGGGTTCGAGATGGATGGCGATCCGGGCGCCGGGAAGGGCGCGGATGATCGCGGCCTCGACCCGGTCGCAGATCTCGTGGGCGTCGAACACGGTCATGCCGCCCGGCACCACGAGGTGGAACTCGATGAAGGTGGCCGGGCCGGCATGGCGGGTCTTGAGGTCATGGGCCTCGATCGCGCCCTCGGCCTCGGCCGAGATGATCTGGCGGATCTGCTCGAGGGTCTCGCCGGGCGCGGCCTCGTCCATCAGCCCGCTGAGCGATTCGCGCATCACCCGCGCCCCCGACCACAGGATGTTGAGCGCGACCAGCACCGCCATCGCCGGATCGAGCAGCCACCAGCCGGTCGTCACCGCCAGCAGCACCCCGAGCGCGACCCCGGCCGAGGTCAGCACGTCGGTCCACAGATGCCGCCCGTCGGCCACCAGCGCCGGCGAGCGCAGCTCCCCGCCGCGCCGCACCAGCACGAAGGCCCAGACCGCATTCGCGGCCGTGGCGGCCCCGTTCACCAGCAGCCCCTCGAGCGGCGCGTCGAGCGGCCGCGGATCGAGCACCCCGTGCCAGGCCGCGCGCAGGATGAAGAGCGCGGCGACGATGATCATCACCCCCTCGAACACGGCGCTGAAATACTCGGCCTTGTGATGCCCGAACGGATGCCCGGTATCGGCCGGCCGCGCCGCGACCACGATCGCGACCAGCGCCGCCAGCGCGGTGGCGAGGTTGACCGTGCTCTCCAGCGCATCCGACAGGAGCGCCACCGACCCGGTCATCCACCACGCCAGCAGCTTGAGCCCGAGCACGGCGGCACCGACCACGAGGCTCCCGATCGCAAACCTGAGCGCAGCCGCCATCTCTCACCCCCGCCTGCCCCGCCATACCGGCTGCCCGGGACTGCCGCAACCGGGGGGGCCTGGCCCGCGCAACATTCGGGTTTCGGGGAGCCGGGGCTTGCCCGCACCGGTCGCGAACCCGCGGTTCGCCCCCCCCGGAAGTCCGTGGCCGCCCATCCCCGCTCCTGCACCTTCGGCTTCAGCGCGGACAGCGCCTCCGGTTCGGTCAGCTTGCCGGCCAGCGGTGTGCCGGGCCGGCGGCGCGGCGATGGAGCGGATATCGGCGGGAACACCTGCGCGCCATGGCGCAGCGTGTCGAGGTCGCAGACGATACAATTCGCATCATGGGATCGAAAGCGGAACTGCTGAGGACGCTCGCGGGCGGCCAAGTGCGGCAATCGGCAGCGATTGGCGTGCCCAGAGGCGGACTGAACTGGCGGAGCGGCTGACTCAGGCACCCAACTCTCTCCCGTGCCATATCAGATAGCACGGGAGCGTCGCGAAATCCTGCGCATCACTGGCGGACGGTAAATTCCGCCCCGTCAGGCGATGCCTCGGTGGCGTCGGGTTCATCGTCGGCCGTCAGCCGGCGGACCGCCACCAACAGCTCCTCTATCGCCTGCTCTGCGGCCGCGAGCTTCACGGCCACCATCAGTTCCTCGCGCCCGGCCATTGCGAGGAACATTCCCAGCACGTCGTCGGAGTGTCGCGCCAGAGCGACCAGATGCTCTCCGCTCGGTCCGTATCTGCCGGCGAACCAGTTCTTCGCCGTCTTCTCGTTGGCGCCGGTCCAGGAGGCGACGATCTTCGCCCCCGCCCGACTGTCTCCGAGTGATCGCTTCAGGGTCGACGCGATCTCAGCGGCGAACCAGTTGTCCGGCTCGTGCCGACCATTCCCCGTATACCCGTTTTCCTTCGGAAAGAACTTGCCCTTTTTCGGAAACGACATTCTGGCCTCCCTCGCTTTACATGGACGAGGGGATTCAGCCGCAGCTTTACGCGGATTGGACGAATTTGCCTGGAATGACGAGGAGATGCGCGCGTGGGCGGTCGTTGGACGACCAATTCGGATAGGAGCGACGGGCCACCCGAGATGGATGTGCCTGCGGTCGCCTATGTCCGGATGTCGACCGACCACCAGAAATACTCGACCGAGAACCAGCTCGACGTCATCCGCAAATATGCATCGGATCGCGGTCTTGAGATCCTGCGCGTCTTCGAGGATTCCGGTCGGAGCGGGCTACGCCTCGACGGCCGCGAGGCGATCCAAAACCTGATGGCAGAGGTCGAATCCGGGCAAGCCGATTTCAAGGCGATCCTCGTCTATGACGTCAGCCGCTGGGGCCGATTTCAGGATGCCGACGAAGGCGCCTACCATGAGCATGTCTGCTCGCGCGCCGGGATCCGCGTCCACTACTGCGGCGAGCAGTTCGAGAATGACGGCAGCATCGGCTCGAACCTGCTGAAGACAGTCAAGCGGGTCATGGCTGGCGAATACAGTCGGGAACTCTCGGTGAAGGTCTTCGCGGGCCAGTGTCGCCTGGTCGAACTCGGTTTTCGCCAGGGCGGCGCGCCCGGATACGGGTTGCGCCGGGTGCTGATCGACGAACACGGCAATCCCAAGGGCGAACTGTCCCGCGGCGAGCAGAAGAGCCTTCAGACCGACAGGGTCATTCTCGTTCCGGGCCCCGAGGACGAACAGGACGTCGTCCGGCGCATGTATCGCATGTTCGCCGAAGACGGCCGATCCGAGCGAGAGATCGCGGATGCCCTGAACGCCGACGGACTGCGCACCGATCTCGACCGGCCATGGACGCGGGCGACGGTCCATCAGGTGCTGACCAACGAGAAATACATCGGCAACAACGTCTTCAACAAGATCTCCTTCAAGCTGAAACAGCGCCGGGTGGTGAACCCGCGCGAGATGTGGATCCGCGCCGAGGGCGCTTATCCGGCCATCGTCGATGAGGCTCTGTTCCTGCGCGCCCGGGAAATCGTCGATGCGCGCAGCCAACTTTGACTGTTATAGGTGCTCAGGGACCAGCCATCAGCTTTGCCGACATTTACCCCACCTTCGCGCCCCAGAAGGACGTGTGGTCGGCGGCGAAATACCCGTTGGCCACGCGAAAGGTGCCCTGCAGCTCGACCGTGTCGCCTTGTGCGAGCGACACCATGGTCTGCAGCCAGAGCGCCGTCGCCTCGGAAGCGTGCGCCCCGGATATCTCGCCGAATGACCCACGGATTTCGGCCGAGCCGTTCAGCACGAGTCGCCCGCGCATGCGCGCCGTGGTACTGGAATTGACCTTGTAGAGCAGCGTGGCGCCGAACAGATACGTGTCGGCGACCGGAGCGACGAAACGGTTGTTGCCGGCGTCGAAGGCACTCTGGTCGTTGTAGTCGGTGTTGTTGATGCCGATCTTTGTCCAGGTGTCGACAGCGACATCCTTGACCGGCGCCAGCGGATCGCGGCCGTAGCCCAGAAGCTCCGAGTTCAGGAGCGGCTGTTCCGCCCCGAGCGTGGCGCTGGCAAAGGGCATCCTCGTATAGCCGCTGCCGGGCGGCGTACCATAGGTCGTCTCGAACGCGAGCGCCATCCGCGCCCGCGCCCCTTGGGCGCGTGCCATGTCGGTCTCCTTGTCGAAAGGGTTCAGCCGAGCGGGTCGGCCATGGAGTGAGGCGGATCAGGTGACAGTCCGGTGGACTGTCACCCCGCCGAACGCAACACCCGCATCAGCCAAGCGGGTCCGAAGCGGAGTAGTGTAGAATGACAGGAATGACGGCCGCCTTCAGGTTGGCCGCGCCGTCCACCGGCAGATCGACCGGCCGCGGGGCTTCTGCCTCGACCCAATCGCAGAGACCGCCGAGCGTGCGATCGGCGTCGAGCGCCGCGCCGATACTGGCGCAGAGCGTGTCGAAGGCCGTGTCCCGGCTCGTGCCCTGCACCGCGGCTTCGACCTCTGCACGGTGCTGGTAGTGATAGCGCAAGGGCGACAGCGTCACCTCCGGCTCGCCCGGTTCGCTGTCGCGGAGGATGAGCAACCCGGCCGCCGGCACGCGCTCGGGCAGGACCTCGCCGCGCAGAGCGGTGGCGGGCAGCGCCGAAAGCCGCGCGTGCAGCGCGGTGAGGATGGTTTCACGAGTGGGGGGCATGGTGATGCTCGCGCCGTTCTTGCAAAATTAGTGCCTGCAAGCTATATAGCTTCCAAGACATGAGGACTGAATGCCCTGGACCGTTTCTTTCGCCGACGAGTTCGATCCGGAGTTCGACGAACTCGATGAAGAGGTTCAGGACGCGATCCTCGCGCGGGTGCTGCTTCTCGAACGCGAGGGGCCTTCGCTCGGACGACCGCATGCCGACACCCTGACCGGGTCGAAGCACGCGAACATGAAGGAGTTGCGCTGCAGCGCTGCCGGCGGCGTCTGGCGCATCGCCTTCGCATTCGATCCCGACCGGCAGGCGATCCTGCTTGTCGGCGGGGACAAGTCGGGTGGCAGCGAGAAGCGCTTCTACAAGCAGTTGATCGCCCGGGCCGACGAACGGTTCGACCGCCACCTTGCGGCACGGAAAGGATGACGACCATGGCACGGAGCCTTCAGGACAAGCTGGCCACGCTCGACCCCGCCCGCCGTGCGCGGATCGAGGCCGAGGCCGAACGCCTGCATACCGAATACCTGACGCTGCAGGAACTGCGGAAGGCGCGCGAACTGACGCAGGTGCAGCTCGCCGAGACCCTTGGCATCCAGCAAGCGACGGTCGCCAAGTATGAGCGCCAGAGCGATCTGCTGCTCTCGACCCTCACCAGTTACGTGCGCGCGATGGGCGGATCGCTCAAACTGATGGTGGAATTCCCCGGCAAGGAGCCTGTCGCGCTCGAAGGGCTGGGCGAAATCGATGAACCGCGCCGCCGTCGTCGCGGACAGGGCGTTCAGCCCGTTGCGGCGCGCCCCTGACGATCAACGGCTTTCCACCCAACTCGCCACGATCAGCCCCGGCACCGCATCGCGCGCCCGCTCGGCATCCCGCGCGAGGTTCAGCCGCTTCGGCAGTCTGACCTGCGGGACCAGCAGGAAGATCTGCACCGTGGTCAGCCCCCGGCCGGTCTTCGATCGGGACGCCACCGCGCGGCCTTTCGTGTTCAGCCGCCCTTCGGCCACCAGCAGGCTTGGGCCACTGCGGCGATAGACGAAGCGCAGGCGCAGGCCGGTGCGACGTTCCCATTCAAGGGGCGTGATCCGGCCGCCGCGGAGCGACTTGTCCGCCGCGGCCGTGGGGATCGCCAGCCAGAACCCGTTCCGCGAGCGGATCAGCGGGCCGGTGTCGTGCGCACCGACGATTACCGGCGCCTTCGACCAGACCAGTGCCGCCGCGTTGAGGCTGGTCCTGCCTTTCGGGAACTGCTCCGACCGGATGGTGCGGGCGAGCCGCGCCCCGAGACCGGCGCCGGTGATCTGCGCCCGCCAGGCGGATTTGAGGCCGGTGCCGGCATCACGCATCGCCGTGGTCACGGCCTTCTCCCCGGCCTTCACCTCCGCTTCCATCAGACGGACGATATCGCCGACGATGTTGACGCCGAAGCTCTGCACAAGGGCAAGTCCTATCCGGGCGAACATGCCGCCATCATCGAAGCCGACCTCTGGGACAGCGCCCATTCCATTTTGCAGGAAAGCCCCCGCAAGCGGGCCAACAACAGCCGCGCCCAGACACCAGCGCTGCTGAAGGGGTTAATTTTCAGCGAGAACGGCGCGGCCATGACGCCAACGAGCACCAAGAAAGGGGCCAAGCTCTACCGCTACTACGTCTCAATGGATGTGATCCGGAACCGCGAGACCGGCGAGGAGACCGCGCCGATGCGGCTCGCCGCCGGAATGGTCGAGGAAGCGGTCGTGACCGAAGTGCGGCGCATCCTGCAAACGCCCGAAGTTGTCACGCAGGTGTTGGCCGCCCTGAAACGCGACGGCCTTGGGACATCCGAGGCGGATGCCATCGCTGCTCTGCACGAGTTCAAGGCTCTCTGGTCACAACTCTTCCCAGCCGAACAGGCCCGCATCATCCAGCTTCTGGTGCGGCGCGTCACGGTCACCGCCGCTGGGCTTGAGGTCGACATTCGGCGCGAAGGGATTGCGGGCGTCATCCGCGAGATGGTGGCTCCACGCCGGATGGAGGTTGCAGAATGACCAAGCCGGACGACACGATCCGCGTGCTGATCCCGTTGAAGGTGCGCAAGAAGAACGGGCGGCCGAAGATCTTGCCGCCCGCCGACTATCGACCGAGCGAGGATCAGGCGCAGGATCCGCACATCCTGCGCGCAATCGGCCGCGCATGGGGGTGGCGGCGGCGCATGGAGGCCGGTGAGTTCGCCACTATCCAGGAATTGGCCGAGGCTGTTGGGTTGGCGGAACGCCATGTCAGCCGCCAGTTGCGGCTGGCCTATCTTGCGCCCGAAGTGCTGAAGCGGCTGACCTGCGGACGCGAAGCCTCGGCGGTCAGCCTCTATGATCTGTGCTTCTTGGCGGGCGAGGCTTGGGGGGAACAGGTGCGACAGGTGTTTCGCTGAGAACGCAAGACGAGGGTCTCACACTAATGATGCGCGCTTAAGTGACCGAGTCTTCAACACAAATCGACAGTGGTTGGCGCGGCATTGTCAGCCTTGAGCCCGCACGTAGTTAGACAGCTGGAGATCGAAGGCCTGTGACGCACGCGTGTTAGACGAAGCACCTGTGGTGACGTTGCTTACCACTCGAAGCAGACCTTCACTCAAGGCGAAAGATCCAGTCGGCTGAGGTACTGGTGCGCAAGCAATTGATTTTTCGGTGCTTTCCGCCGTCATGCCCATATCTCCCCGTGACTCGTTTTCCGTATACCTTGAACTTCTTGACATGGGCAAGCAACACATTTCTGATGGTAACGCAGTTATTATCCACATTTTATCCACAGGCCGTAAATGTCGCCTAACCCTTCATCACAACCCGAACTTATTTTTGGCCTAGTTGGTCCCATCGGAACCGACATGACTTCCGTCCAGATTGCTTTGGAGGCTTCGTTACGCAGTGTTGGGTACACACCACACGTTATCCACCTGACCAAAGTTGTTCCCGCAGCACTACCCCATTTGGTCTCCCCAACCACCTATAATGAGAAAATCCAGTTCGTAAATGATCTCTGCGAGAAAACGAAGAAAAAGGACATTCTAGCTCGATTTGCCATCCTTGAAATCTGCAATATTCGTCAGGAGCTTAACAAGAAGCATGACATTCCAGACGCACCAAATCTCCCGGTGCCAGGCTCTGCTTACATAATCAGACAGCTCAAACGAGAAGAAGAGGTTGAATTTCTTCGCTCTATCTATGGCCGCAGGTTTATTCAAATTTCCGCCATCGTCGATCACCAAACGCAAATCAAGTCCGTCGAATCCATAATAACTGGAGAAAAACCTGGCTTGCATGGATCGGAATTGAGAAAGAAAGTTGATGAGCTAATCGATACGGACCAAGAAGAGGGCGACAATGAATATGGTCAGCGCCTCTCTCGAACATTTCAGTATGGTGATTTCTTTGTCGACGCAAGCCACACTCAAGCTTTGAGTCAGCAAACAAACCGCTTTATTCGAGCACTGTTCGGCGCAACGGAAATTAGCCCAACCATAGATGAATTCGGAAGCTACCTGGCAAAAGCAGCTGCCATCAGAACAGTTGATCTTAGTCGGCAGGTTGGCGCAGCAATTCTGACGAATAATGGAGACGTAATCTCACTCGGATGCAACGAAGTTCCTCGAGCAGGCGGTGGGAATTATTGGGCCTCAGACATTAATCCCCAGCGTGACATTGATAGGAAGTTCGATGCAAACAAGCTTGCGACAAACCAAATAATCAGTGACTTTGTCAACGCTATTGATAAGCACGGATCGCTAAAAATGACCCCCGAGGAGCTGCTCGCCGATTCTGAGTTTCAAAGATTACTCAAGAAAAGCCTGGTGTCAGATATAACAGAATTCGGTCGAATGACCCATGCTGAAATGTCGGCATTGATGGATGCGGTCCGATTGGGGCGGTCCGTAAATGGATCCACAATTTATGTTACAACGTACCCTTGCCACAACTGTACGAAGCACCTCATCGCGTCTGGTATCAAAAGAATTGTGTACATTGAGCCATACCCAAAGAGCCGTGCCATGGCCCTTCACGACGACGCGATCACCGTCGACCAACAGTCAGTCGACAAGGTTATTCTCAGTCACTTTCACGGAATTGCTCCCAAGAGATATCGAGACATTTTCGAGAAAGGCGGCAGAAAGAACAGAGATGGCCGTGCAAAGGTGTGGTACGAAGATGAGCCAAAACCTCTCGTTGGTGACCGGTTCTCCATGCACGTGCTTTTTGAGCCAGAAGTTGTTCGCCAGCTCGCGGAAACTTTGAGTGGAATAAATCCTCAGTAGAAATTTTGGATCGTGGATTGTTATTTGGAACAGCGCAATAACCCCGCGCGTTTCCTCATCGTGCTATTCAGTGAAAACTCGCATAAAAGGAAGTTGCGGTCAGCGAGACATGTGTGTCCAGCGGAGGGTGAAGTTCGAACGCCTTCGGCTCACGCGAGAAATTCCAAAGTCGGAATAGGCGCCACTCCGACCGCCGCTCATCTGAAACGGCCAGTTCGTTGCGGGTGATGTGAAAGGGCGTGCGCTCCCATCCGTTCGTCGTCTTGACCTCGATCAGCCGCGGGAGCCCATCCGGGGCGAAACTCGAGATGTCGTAGCCCGCGCCATCGCCATCCTCCTCCGACACCCAGCGCACCTTGCGCGCCAGATCGTCCCGTCCTGCCGAGCGTAGAGACGCTCGTTCATGCGCCAGCACACGTTCCTCACCCGCGCGGCCGAGGGCCCGGTTGCGCTCGTCCCGGCCCGCCACGTCGAACTTGCGGGCGATGTGCAGCATCTGCTCCAGTTCCTGCGGAGGCGGCTGGTTCGACAGCGTGGGCGGTGGCCCGATCCAGATCTGCGCCGCCTCGCGTAGGCCAGCGGCGGGTTGCAGACTAGGTTGGCGCCCGAGCCAGGCCGGGTTCAGCGCCAGCCACCGCGCTACGGCATCCACCAAGATCATCTGAAAATTGAACGCGGGCTTGTAGCCGGGGATCCAGTCCTCGCCGAGCCCCTTCAGAACCGCGCTGATGTTCTGGTGCTTGAACTCGATGGAGCCCTCGGACCGATCGTTCAGCCGCGGCTGCAGCGCGCGGCGATGCTCAGCCTTGTTGTATTGATGCCCTGCGATGTCGTCGGCCAGCATCGCGAAGTAATCCGCGACGATCAGATCGTTTTCTTTATCCGTCCAGGCTCCGTTCGACATGGCGCCAGGCTAGGTGCCTCGTCACTGTTTGTCACCAAGGGCTTCGCGCAGCATTACGGAGTTTTGCGCTGTGAAACGCCGCCTTCGGGTGTCTCTGTTCGCACCGAGAGTAGATGGACACGCCTCAACTGCGGCGCAGTGCGATTTTGACAACATGCTGAAAGTGCGTCATTTTCTTGATCCGTCTCGATTTGGGCGAAGGGCGGATGGAAAGAGACGCGGGGCGTTCAGAGACCGATTTTGGCTGAAATGCCAGTCTCCGAAAGTCGGATGGCCTCGCTAAACCCCCTTGAAACAAAAAGAAAAAAGGCCCCGTCAGGGACCTCATCTTGGGTTTGCGATGAGCAAGTGGCGGAGGGGATGGGCCTGAAAGACAACCTTCTCCACCTCGGGCAGCTTATCGCGGGGCGCATTGAATCCCACCTTTCAGAAATGAAATCAGTATGTTAAGCAAAATCGTCCTTGAACCGATCGAGCTGATGCATCCGCTCGTGCAGGACGGTGACGATGCCGATGTCGCCGTTGGAAAGCCGCCGCCAGTACACGAAATGGTGCTCGTAGCGGAAGAAGTACCCTTCCACCTCGAACTCTGCCGGCACGGGCTTCGACATCACACCGCGTGTTTCGATCTTCTCGAAGGCGGCGAAGAGTCCGGTGAGGTAGGCTTCGGCCTGCGCTTCGCCCCACCGGTCGCGGGTGTATCGGTATATCTCGTCGAGGCGGACGGAGGCTGCCTCCTGGACCCGGATCGCCATGTGCTCAGGCCCGCCGGTTCCGGGTGATGACCTCGGCGGCGGTCAGGGGCTTGTAGCTTTCCTCGGGTGCTGCGAAGGCGCGGTTCAGTTCCGCCTTCAGGTGATCGAAGGCCTCGCGCTCCGCGCGTTCCTTGTCGCGGCGGATGAGATCGCGGATGTACTCGCTGACGTTCTCGTACGCGCCGCCCTCGCCAACATTCGTGGCGACGAACTCGCTGAGGGCGCCGCTGACGCGGACGGTCATGGTGGTTGTGCGGGACAT
>Ga0172382_10004104_pt1 | contig 22514 bp, 24 predicted proteins | sample Leawel138RmetaG_FD_122245 | JGI IMG/M metagenome (GOLD analysis project Ga0172382, IMG submission 122245) | Leachate microbial communities from a municipal landfill in Southern Ontario, Canada - Leachate well 138R metaG | ecosystem: Engineered > Solid waste > Landfill > Unclassified | place... | reverse complement strand
TGGCACGTCTTGGATACTCGGCGCAAGCGTCGCCGACCGTCAGCATCGGCCGTGGAGACGTCGTAGGTTATCAACACCAGCATCGGCCACCTCCCCCTTCTACTTCGCCAGAAATGGCGGGTAAGCGTCAAGATCGCCGCGCAAATGCATAGCCAACAGGCGGGCCTGAACGAACCACAGCAGGCCGATGGCGACCTTCTCGGCCGTGAAAGGATGCATGACCTCCTCCCGCTTACGCTCCTGATAGGCCACAAGGACCGTGCGCCGTCCGTCGTCGGTCAAGGTCACGGCGCCTGACGGCCCGGTGTCGAAGTCACGCCCGCCAACCTGCCCCCGATTGACAAGGCTAAGGACCAGACGGTCGGCAAACCACGCGCGGAATTCCTCCATCAAATCTAGAGCAAGGCTGGGACGGCCAGGGCGGTCAACGTGCAGAAAACCAAACGCCGGGTCGAGCCCCACCATCTCCAGGGCGCCCCGTACATCATGGGTCAGAAGCACGTAGACGAAGGACAGCAAGGCGTTGACAGGGTCCGTCGGCGGCCGACGCACCCGCCCGGCAAACCGAAAGGCCGGATCGGTCGCGCGCACCAGCACGGGGAAGGCCGAGAAGTAGGCCCGCGCCGCCTCCCCCTCCTGGCCGCGAAGGGTATCCACCCCGCCCTCGGGCGAGGCCCGGCGCAGCACGCCGTCAAGCACCCGCAGCGCGTCAGCCAAACATCCTTCGGCGTCTTCACCGTGATCCCGTCGTGCCCGCCGCAGGACGTGGCGCTGGTTGGCCACCTTGCCGGCCACCAGCGAGTGGACGATACCCGCCCGCCGCGCCGGGTCATCAGTGGCACGATACTGCGCCCGGCGCAGCAACACATTGCCAGACACCGGCCCCTCCACTCGTGCCAGGAAGCGGCCATTCTGAGTCAGGAGGGAGACGCACACACCGCTATCGGCACAATGGCCAAGCAGAAACGGACTGACCGAGACCTGCCCGAAGCACACGATGCCATCGACCGAGGTCAGCGGCACCCGCGTCTTGCCCGCCCCTTCGCGGGTAACCTGCACGCAGTCGCCATCCTTGGACAGGTAGCTGCCCTGGGTGGTGATGTAGAGGGTGTTACCCAACCGCCGCATGTCAGTCCACCTCCCCTTCCTCGCCCTATGCCTCGTCGGCGGCCAGGGCCTTGCGCAGCCATGCCGCCGCCGACTTCCGCCCGGCCAGCGCAGGCTGGCAGGTTTCGGCCAGAGAACAGGCCCGGCAGCGGGCATCGTTGACCGGCGGCGGCAAACTCCCGGCGGCGATCAGGCCATGGAGGTCCGCCGCCAACTGCTCCGTCCGAGTTCTCAGAACGTCATCGAAGACCACCGTCTGGCGGCGGCGCGGCTGGCCATAGAAAAGGTCGCCGTCGGCGATGACGCAGGCGTGCATCTCCTCCAGGCACAAGGCCTGGGCGCAAAGTTGCACGGCGTCGGCGTCGTGGGCCTTGGGCTTGCCGCGCTTGTACTCCACCGGCCGGGGGCCTTCTGTCTGGTGGAACTCCACCACATCCGCCCGCCCCGACAGGCCGAGCCGTCGGTTGACCAGCGGCACGCCGCGCGCAATGCGCACGGCGCCCCGGCTTTCCTCCCCCAGTTCATCGACACGGCGGTGCAGGACGTTGCCCTCCGCCGTGAAGCGATTGTCCGACCACTGCTGCTGCACATGGATCAGCGCGCACTGCCGGGGGCAGTACACCAGATGCTGCAGGGCGGACAGGGGGAGGAAGTCGTCATCATCCATGACCGGGCCCAGGGCGGCGGCTACAGCAGAACCTCCGCCGTCACGCCGGTTGGCACGCCAGCCTCGTCGAAGGCGATGGCGTAGTCGCCGAAGGTGCGCGCGGGTTGTTCGGCCGAACCCGCACGGGCCTCCGTCACCAACTCGAACAGCTTGTGGGCCGGGGCGTTGCCGATGGCGCTGTCGTGACGGAAGGTGACGAGGCGCCGCGCTGTCATCTGGCCGCGCGCCGCCGAATGATCGTGGTCGAACATGTTGACCAAGGCTTGCCAGAACAGTGTCAGGTCAGCCTCGGTAAAGCCAGTGCGTTTGGCGAAGTGCGGCGAGATGAAGCCGTGGGCGCGGTACAGGGCATAGGGCACGATGTGCTTTTCGCCCATGGTGCGGTTGTCGCCTTGCTGTTCCAGGGCTTCCTTGTCGGTGGTGACGGCCATGCGGGTGATACTGACCGGCAGGGGTTGGATGGCGTCGATGCTCTGGGCAAAGGTGATCTGCACCGGGCCTCGCACCTGTCCGCAGTTGACCTCGGTGGTCATTACCGCGCCGAAGGTGCGAACGTCAAAGAAGGTGTCACACATCCACTTGGTGACGGCGACGGCATCACTTTCCTTCTTGGGAAGGCGCTTGCTCTCATGCTTGAGATCCATCGCCTCGTAGGCGCGGGCGTTTTGCTGGTTGAGGACCGCCTTCTCGCGGATATAGATGTCGTACCCCGCCTCCGGCGCGCCGTCCGCGCCTTCCTTGGCGAGTGCCACGAAGTTGCGGATCTTGCGCTTCAGGCAGACGTCGGTGACGAGGCCATGCTGGGTGGCCGGATCAACACGGGGCATGTTGCCCATGTCCGGGTCGCCGTTGGGATTGCCGTTGGTCACGTCGAAGTAATAGACGAACTCGATGCGATTGTTCAGGACGGTCATGATGCGCTTCCCCCTCAGGCGGCGTCGGTTTCAGTGTCGGTGTCGGCCTTGCTCCACAAGGCTTGGCGCTGCTGGTAATAGCCGATGAAGAACAGGCCCTGGTCGGTCAGGGACAGGGTGGCCGGGAGTTCCCGGAGCCGGTCCGTCAGGGCGGCGGTTTGGCGTTCCAGCTTATGGGCCAAACCCTTGCGGTCGCGGCGGGCCTTTTTGAAGTGGGCGCCCGACAACTTGAGCAGATACGGGAACACAGCCCCCGGCGTGCCCGAGGCCGAGGCCGTGAACTTGTCGCGGATGGTGGTGTTCAGCCGGTCGCCGTGGGCGGCCAGTTGCAGGCGTTCCAACACCGCGAACAGGCGGCCGAGGATGTAGCCAGTCTCGGAACGGGTCTCGTCGAGAGCCATGGGCAACTCCAGTTTTTCTTGGCGAACCAGGATCGCCTTCAGCAGGGCGACGCGGGGATGGGTGATGTGGCCGTCGGACCGGAAGCGGGCCAGCAGGACCGGGATGAGGGCGGCCGAATACGGCCCGCCGGTGAGGGCGGCGCGGGACAGGTCGCCATAAAGCTTGTGCAGGGTCTTCGACGACTCTCCGCCGATAGCCTTGCCGTCCTTGTCCTTGGGCCGGGTCTCGTTGACCAGCGCCCACAAGGACGGATAGGGCGGCCGGGCGGGGTGGTCGGTGATCAGGGCAAGGTCGCGCTGGTGCCGTCCGACGTTTTCAACCAGGACATCCAGCGTGTCGCTCCACCAAAACCGCACCGACAGGCGCGCCGCGTTGGGCGCCAGACCTAGGATGAAGAACCGGACCTTGGCGTCAGGCTTCAGGGCGTCCGGCACAGTCTTGCCCTTGACGATCTGATCCAGGGCGTCGCGGACCTCGGCAGCGCGTAGCTTGTCGGCGTCCGTGGCCTTGGCCTCCGACAGCAGGGCAACAAAGGGATCGAGAATGTCGGGCAGCAGGGTTTCAGCGTGGCTCGCCTTCTCGCCCCAAACGACAAGGGTGGTGTCGCCGATGGTCCGCGACTGCCCCATGTCCCGCCGCAGAAGGTGGTTCAGTGCGGCGGCATACCCAAAGGCCGCCGCCTCGCCCACCGGCGCGTTGAAGCTCTGAGTCTTTCCATAGGACACAGCGGACTCGATGTTGAATGACACCAGGGAGGCACCGCTACTCTGCGCCCCCATCACCCCCTTGACCGCCGGATGCAGCCGGGCCAACGGCACGTCCTCCGCCCCGGTCGCCAGACACTGGCCGCGCGCATCCGAGGTGGCGGCATCGACTTCGCCCAGCCAGATGTCACGCAGGGCCGGGGCCTCGTGGGCGAAGGCCTCCTCCTGGCCGTGCACCTTGAACACCAGCCAGCCGTCAAGCAGGTCGGCGTAGGGCTCCAGCAGGCCCGCCGCGTCCTCGGGCCGCCACACGGCGAAGTGCGCCAGGATGGCCTTGGCCGCTGGATGGTCCACAGACCCCAGGAGCCGTTCGTGCAGTTCCCGCGCAGCCTGGAACTGCGCCAAAGCCCGCTCAGGCTTGCCCTTGCTGTCGGCCCCACACAGGTAGCCCGCGTTGTCGCACAGGAAGGCCGGCATGATCGCCACGGTACGCTGCGGCGGCTGCGGCACGGTGATCAGGCGGGGACGCGCCTTGCCCTTGGCGTCGGACACGCGGAGGTCAAGGATGCCGCAGAACGTGCCGTCCCTGCTCAGATGAACCGCCCCGCTCACCTTGGCGAGGTCGAACCCATACAGCGGCGGCCCGCCGTCCGTACCCGCCACCCGACGGTAATAGGCGTTCAGCGCCGAGAGGATCATGCCGCCCCCCTTCCGCCAACGAACGGCGGCACGTCCAGCACGCCGTCGCGCAGGACGGCATGGAAAAAGTGCGGCGTCATGCCGTCAGCGAAGTCGATGTCGTGGAGCATCCAGCCCAAATCGCGCTCCCCGGCAAGACCGCTGGGCACGACGTCGTCGCCCGGTCCAGGCGGGCCGAAGAAGGCAGTGAATTCGCGCGTGCCTAGGCTGGGCTGATAGACGCACTGGCCCTTGGCGATGCGCCGCCGGGCCATCTCGGCGTGCTTGGCCGTGGTGTCGTCGGGGCCAGCGCGGCCGGTCATTTCAAAGTGGGCGTCGATGACATAGGCCACCTCGCGCAGCACCAGGGCGGCGCGCTGCTGGCGGTCCTCGTCGGCAATGATGTAAGGCATGGCCTTGCCGCCCACGGCGGCTTGGCGGGCGTTGGCGTAGGACGCCTTGTTGGCGACCTCGTTGCGGCGGATGGTGTCGAAACGAATGGGCTTGAGCACGCGGATCCTGTCAACCACCCAACGGATGGCAGGCTTCCAGTGTACCGCCTCCAGAATTCCCCGTGCCGCCGAGGGCGTCATCATGTCATACGATGCCCGCTCGGTCTTGAACTCCGGCCGGGAGAACAGGGCGTAGTCGCCCCAGACCTTGAGTTGGACGCCTGTGGTCATATAGCTCCCCCTCCCTTCAAAAGATATTGTCGTCGGCCGAGCGTTCCCCCGTCAGGGGCAGAAGCCCCACCGACCCGTGATACAACTCCGCGCGCGTCAGCATGGCGAACTGCCCATCCGGCCCAGCAAAGCTGAGTGCCCCTGCAGCCTGGAGACGGGCAAACTCATTGGGGAAGACCGACACGCTGACCTGTTGCAGGGCGCGGGTGAGGTCGCGGGTCAGCGGGATTTGGAACTGGTCGCGCCTGCGCAAATCATCCACCAGGGCAGCGGCGCTGACACTCTTGTCCTCGTCCTCCCACGGCACAATGACCGGGCGGGTCGCCTCGCCGATCATGTGGAACTCCTCGGCGATGGAGCGGAAGGGGAAGATCATGTCCCCCTTCCTCGCCTCCATGCGCGGCAGAATGTTGCAGGCGTCCATCGTACCCGCACGCACCGAGAACAGGTCGCGGAAGAACTCCGTCACGGCGTCCAGCCCCAGCGGGTCGTCGGTGCGCTCCAGAATCGGCCGGGCAAGTTCACGGCGCAGCTTCAGGTCCGGGATGGACGACGCCAAGCGCGGCGTGAAGATCACGAACCGCCCGCCGTCGCCCAGTCGGCCGTTGCGGTTCCACCGTCCGGCCGCTTGGGTCAGGGAGTCGATGCCCGCCGCGGCGCGATAGACGACGGGGAAGTCCACATCCACCCCGGCCTCTACAACCTGTGTCGCCACCAGACGACACGGCGCACCGGCTATAAGCCGCGCCCTCACTTCCTCCAACACGGCGCGGCGGTGGGCCGGGCACATGGCGGCGCTGAGATGAAAGGTATCCTCTCCGCCCAGCGCCGTCCGCAGGTCGGCGGCATACCGGCGGGCGTCCACGATGCACAACACCTGGGCCTCCGCGCGCAGGCGGTAGAGCAGGGCGTCGTCGTCCAGCGGCCCGGCGTCATCCACCCGTACACGGCGGAACACATCCTGCAGTGCGGTCGGGTCTGGGATGATCTCCCGCACCTCGCCAAAGCCAGCGCGAAACACCGGCCCGTGCCGGAAGTCCGGCTGAGTTGCCGTACACAACACCACGCTGGCGCCGTAGCCGTCCGCCAGTTCCCGCAGGGCGGCCACGCAGGGCTCCAGATGCTGGTGCGGCAGGGCCTGCGCCTCATCCAGGATGATAACGCTGCCCGCCATATTGTGCAGCTTGCGACAGGCCGACGGGCGCGCTGCGAACAGGCTTTCAAAGAACCGCACCGAGGTTGTGACCACGATGGGGGCGTCCCAATTTTCCTCGGCCAGACGCAGGCGCTGGGGGCCGATAGGCTCGTCCTCGCGCGGTGGCGGCGCGGCGGAGTGGTGCTCCAGCACGGCGTGGCCCAGATCGCCCAGGGCATCGCGGAAGACCTGGGCCGTCTGCTCGATGATCGAGGTATAGGGGATGACGTAGACCACCCGGCGCAGGCCGTGGCGGCGCGCATGCTCCAGCGCAAAGGCGAGCGACGACAGGGTCTTGCCGCCGCCGGTCGGCACGGTCAGCGAAAACACGCCCGGCGCGCCATCCGCCGCCGTGCGGCAGTGGTCCAGGATGGCGGCGCGCTGGCGCAATACCTCGGCTTCACGCCCCTCGGCTTGGCGGGCAGACGAGCAAGCGGCCAGATCGGCGAGATGAACATCCAGGCGTTCGCGCAGGGCGTCCAGGGTTGGCATGTCTTCGGCTCGCGCCATGCCCTTGTCGGGATTGCAAAAACGCTCGGTGGCGATGAAGTCCGCATCGGTCAGGGCGGAAAACACCATGCGCACCAACATCGAGGTCGTGAACCCCATCGCCTGGGGACGGGCACGCATGGTCTTCAGGACGTCAGGCGGGGCGGTCGGCGTCTCGGGCAGCGGCAGCAGGTCATCCGGCCAGGGGGCGACGTCCCGCACCTCGCGCCCAGCCCTCAGGCGGGCACCGAGGCACCCATCGACGTCGCCGCCGTCAGGCAATCCGGCATGGTGTCCGGCGACCGCATAGGCCAAGAGCGACCCGTACACGGGACCGTACCGCTCCACTGCCATATAGGCACCGTAGGCGGAATGATCGGTACGCGGCCCGCCGTCCTGAATGCGGGCCTGAAAAGCGGCGCGGTACTTACCGGCATCATGCAGAAGCCCTGCGGCCCGCCCGAGCGCCGCCGCCTCGAACATCCCGGCGAACTCCTCCGCCAGCGCCGCAACGCCGCCCAAATGGTCCCCCAGAGGCTCCCAAGTGTCGGGCGGTCCGTCATTGCTGTGCGCGTAGAACATCCCCACGTTTCGCCACCCCCGATGGTGCACCAGCAGAGAAGACCATGCGACGCGTGTGGTGTAAAGGGGATATAGGGAGGGGTACCCGGGCAGCCGCATAGCTCTTGCCGACACTGAGGGGCAACTTCAGGACAAATAAAGAGCACCAACCAAGACCGCCATACGAGGCCCCGACGTCCTGCCGGGGCTTCTTGCCCTGCGGGAGCCAGCAAAGACTAGCGGGCCCCAACCCTCCTCCCGTTGGTGATCGGCACCCCAGCGTTCCACCTGGTCGAGCGGGATGAAAACCCGCCTTCCTTGGGTGCGGCATTCGATCTTGCCGCGCTTGCGCAGGGTGCCCAAGCATGCGGGAGCTGGCATTCGGGCACTTACCTGACGCCTGCGGGGCAGTCTGTTCCGGACAAACAAAAAGCCCCTGAAGCTGTGAGGCTTCAAGGGCTTATATCTTGGTTGCGGGGGCGTGATCTAGCCGAGAGTTGACGCCCTCAGCGCACCTTTAGCCTTTTAATCTTGCGACCTCGGCCGCACCCGACCTTTGGCAACGGCCCAAAAGCGTTCGCTGGCGGGCAGGTTAGCGCCAGATCAGGAAAGACCCTGGGGACTCCGCAGGCGCCAGATGTCCTGAGTGAAGACGGGGCGGCCGGCGACCAGGGTTGCAACGGTGTGCGGCTGGGGACCGGAGGGGTCCACCACCAGCAGGTCGGCTCGCAGCCCCCGGCCAACGCGGCCCCGGTCGCTCAGGCCTGCGGCGTGGGCTGGGTTGGCCGACACCGTCGCCCACGCCTCGGCGAAGGAACAAACGGACTGCCGCGCCGCCAGGAACGGCGCCTGAAGCAGGGACGGATAGTAGTAGTCCGAGGTCAGGATGCTGCACGTCCCGTCCCCCAGCAGATCGGCCGCCGACAAGCGCGCCGCATGGCTGCCGCCGCGCAGGACGTTGGGCGCCCCCATGATCACCGGATTTCCCAGCGCCTGCCCGTGCTCGGCGGTTTCGCGGGTGACCGGGAACTCGCACAGGGTACAGCCGAGGTCGTGGTACCACTGCCGCATCTGCGGCGTCTCGTCGTCATGCGAGGCCATGACGACGCCCACGCGCACAGCCTCGGCGGCCAGCCGCCGCACCGTCGCGGGCACCTCGGCGGCCCGTGCGGCCACCTGATCGAGCAAGGCCCGAAAGGCCTCCGGCGCAAGGCCGGTGCGCTCGGCATACGGCCCCAGACCCCCGGGCTTGGCGGCCTTTTCCAGGATCATCGGAACGTGGTCGTTGAAGGCCAGCAGGGTGATGCGACCGTCGCGCAGCCACCCCAACACCTCGTCGACCGCATCGAGGTTGTAGGTTTCGTGGCGGAGATGGACCAGGGTGTCGCAGCCCAGACGGCCCCGCACCCGGTCAAGAGACTCCAGGAAATCGTGGGCCGCCGCCCGCCCCCGCAGGCCCGGCTCCCAGGAATAGGTCAGGCCGTGGAAAGCCGTCGTGATGCCGTTGCCGGCCATCTGGCGGTCGGTTTCCAGCAGCGCGACATCCAGGGGAAACGTCACGCCGGGACGCGGCATCACCTGCCGCTCGAAGGCGTCGCCGTGCAGGTCGACGATGCCGGGCAGGAGCATCAGGCCGTCGGCCTGCCACACCTCGGCGGCACCGGCGACCGTCGTTGCCTCGGCCCCGATGGCGGCGATGCTGTCCTCGACGACCAGCACGTCAACCCGCTCGAGCACATCATCCAGGAGCACGTCGGCCCCCCGTATCAAAAGCATCGTGGGTTCCTTCAGGAGCCGTATTTGTCACAGAAAGCAGCAGCGTCCAGGGCGCGGAAGTCCGGCAGCGCGGCGGTCAGACGGTCATGATCCCAGTCCCACCACGCCAGGGCCAGCAGCCCCCGGCACACGGCGTCCGGGAAGCGCGGGCGGAGCGGCCGGGCCGGCACGCCGACAACGATGGTGTAGTCGGGCACGTCGTGCGTCACCACGGCGTTGGACCCAACCACGGCGCCGGTGCCGATACGCACCCCGCCCATGATCACGGCGCCATGGCCAATCCACACATCATGGCCCATCACCACCGGCTTGGAGCGCCGCCACTCGAAGAAGGCGGGATCGTCATCGCCCATGCCGTACATCCGCGAGCGGTACTGGAAGTGGTGCATGCTGGGTCGATCCAGCGGATGCTGTCCGGGATTGATACGGGTGTGGGCGGCGATATTGGCGAACTTGCCAATGGTCGCACTCATGATGTCGCTGTCATTGACGACATAGGAATAGTCGCCCATCACCGTGTCGTTCACCTTGGTGCGCGCCCCGACTTCGCAGTACCGCCCAAAGCTGGCGTTCGTGACGATGGCGCTGGGGTGGACGAGCGGCGCCTCGCCCAGGGTGGCAGTGGTGTAGTCGTTGTCTTCGATCATGGAGCGGTGCCTCAGATGAACATCTTGCGCAGACGCTGCGAGGCGACATCGAGCAGGCTGACGGAGATGATGATGATGATCATGATGGCGGCCGTCTCGGCATAGTAGAAGCCGCGCACCATTTCCCACAGCACCTGCCCGATGCCGCCGGCTCCAACGATGCCCAGCACGGTGGCAGAGCGCACGTTGCTCTCGAAGCGGTACAGGGAGTAGCTGATCCACAGGGGCAGGACCTGGGGGATGACCCCGAACACGACCTCCTGGAAACGGTTGGCGCCGGTCGCGCGGATGCCCTCGACGGGGCGCGGGTCCATGGCCTCGACCGCCTCGGAAAACAGCTTGGCGAGCACGCCGGTGGTGTGGATGAACAGGGCCAGCACGCCGGCGAACGGTCCCAGGCCGACGGCGACCACGAACAGCATGGCGAACACCATCTCGTTGATGGCACGGAAGGCGTCCATCAGGCGGCGAACCGGCTGGACCACCCACCACGGGGCGATGTTTTCCGATGACAGGATGCCCAGCGGAATGGACAGCAGAATGGCCAGGGCGGTGCCCCAGACGGCAATCTGGATGGTGATGATCATTTCATCCACGTAGGTCGGCCATTCGTGGAAATTGGGCGGGAAGAAACCCTGGCTGAACGTCACCATGTTCCCGGAATATTCGACCAAATCCCAGGGGCGCAGTTCCGCCCCCTCCATGGACCACGTTAAGAGGATGAACAGGGCGCCCCAGCCGACGACGCTGGTCCAGGTGCGTTTCATGTCGCGCGGCGGCAGGCCGACGGACGGCGGGGAAATCGTCTGGGTGCTCATGGCGGGCTTCGCTCTCTCAATAAGGACGGAGCCCGGCAACGGGGCCGGACTCCGGGTGGTGTCGGTTTTAGAAGCCGGAAGCCAGGACCTTCAGCTTGGCGAGCTGGGCGTCGATTTCGGCCAGCTTGGCGGCCTTGTCGGCAGCCTCCAGGCGCTCGTCGTTGACAATCTTGATGCGGTTCTTGAACAGCTCCAGTTCCCGGATGGGGTAAAGCTGAGTGTCGTCAGAGGCGCGGAACGGCCCCTGACCATCGCTCATGCCGGCGAGCACTTCCTTGGCGTGGGCAACCTGCTCAGGCGTGCCGATGCGGCCATAGGACAGGAAGAAGCCCTGAATGGAGTTCTTCAGTTCCACCGACAGATCCTTGCGGTACGCGATCGGGTCGGCCGGAATGAGCGGAGACGTCCAAATGGCCTTGACCTGATTGGCGGCATCGGGCGCATTCATCTGAGTGCGCACAAGCTGTTCGGAGTTGTTGTTGGCGTAGTCCACCTGCTTGTTGGCGGCGGCCATCAGATTGGCTTCGTGGTTCGCCGATCGGACAGTCTTGAAGCAATCCTTCGGGTCCATGTTGTTCTGAGCCCACACGTAGAAGGACGGCACCAGGAAGCCCGATGTCGAATTGGGATCGCCGTTGCCGTAGGACTTGCCCTTACCGCACTCGGCGAACATGCCGGCCAGATCGTTGACCGGGTTGGAAACATGCGTGATGACGTGGCTGTAGTAGCCTTCGGAACCATCAACCTTGGTCTGGCGCACGAAGATCTCGGCGCCGGCGCGGTCGACCGCTTCCATCGCCGACTTGTTGCCGTACCACGCCACATGCACCTTGCCGAAACGCTGGGCTTCGATGATGCCCGCATAGTCGGGGGCGAAGAACGCCTTGACCGGCATGCCGAGGCTGGCCTGCATGTCTTCCAGGAACGGGTCCCACTGGCGCTTCAGGTTCTGGGAGGATTCGGTGGAAATGATGCCGAACACCAGTTCCTTGGGATCGCTTTCCAGCGGCTGAAAAGCGGACGCCTGGACGGAGACGCTCACGGTCGCGGCGAAAGCGGCCGCGGTAAGGACCTTGCGAAGCATGTTCTACCTCTCAGAGAGATGGACGGAAGGATCGGGGTGGGGGATAAGGACCTACAGCGCACCGGCAACGGCGAGGCGCGGACGGTCGAACACCGGGGCGAGTTCCTCGGGCTGGGCGCGGCGGCCGAGCATCAGCTCGTCGCTCTCGGCGCCATAAAGCTCGGTCAGGAAGTCGGGGGTGAGGGCGGTGCTGGGGCCGTCGTAGACGACCCGACCGTCGCGCATGGCGATGGTGCGCGGGCAGTATCTGATGGCGTAGTCGACCTGATGCAGGGAGACGAGGACCGTGATGCCGTCCTCCTCGTTGATCGCCTTCAGCATGTCCATAACGCGCACCGACGATGCCGGATCGAGCGAGGCAATCGGTTCATCGGCGAGCAGGACACGGGCCTTCTGTACCAGGGTGCGGGCGATGGCAGCCCGCTGCTGCTGGCCGCCCGACAGGGTGGAGGCGCGCTGGGTGGCATAGCTTTCCATTCCGACGCGGGCCAGCGCCTCCATGGCGGCCACCTTTTCAGCCCGGCTGAACAGGCCGAGGTTGCCGCGCCAGGACGGCATGTTGCCCAGGCCGCCCAGCAGCACGTTGGTCAGCACCGACAGGCGGCCGACCAAGTTGAACTGCTGAAACACGAAACCCAGTTCCGACCGGATATGGCGGATGTTCCGGGTAATGCGCCCGGCGCACTGCACCGTTTGGCCGAGGACATCGACCGTGGCCACGCCATCGCAGCGGTCGGCTTCGGCCAGGCCGCCGATGTGGCGCAGCAAGGTGGACTTGCCCGAGCCTGAGGCGCCGATCAGGGCGACCATTTCGCCGCGCTTGAGGCTCACGGACACGGAGTTCAGGGCCTTCGCGCCCTTGCGGAAGGTCTTGCTGAGGCCGGAAACCTTAATGGCGAATGTCGCAGCGGCCATCGGGGAGGCCTCCTTCATCCAAAGTTGAAATCTGGATCAAGGGTATACGCGTAAGGCCGCGACTCTTTCATTTCGGGACGGTGAAGTTTCGGTTACAAGGCACTCCAGACTTCATACAGATAAGAAACAGGTAACTATACCAATACTAATTACGTCTACTTGGAATGTGCCCGACGTTGCATCTGATGGTATTACCGCCCTTCAGTGCTCGAAAACGACCTGTACCCAATCGCTTGCCCAGCGCGTGATGCCAAATTCAACGGGCGCCCCATCGTTGTCGACGTTCAGGCCTTCGGTGACAAGAACCGGGCGGTTGCGCGGCTGACGCAGCGTATCGGCGTCCGCCGTGCTGGGCATGCGGGCGATCACGCGTGTGCTTTTGCGGACATAGTCGGCGACGCCGAAGTGCGCGAGGCAGGCACTGATCGATCCGGTCTGCTCGAACACCGCCCCGATGCCGGTGAAGCGCGGCGGAAAGAAGTGGTCGGAGACGCTGATGCAGTAGCCGTCCGCCTCGCCAGTCTTGAGCATCCGCACCACCGGCGAGCCTTCCGGCACCGCCAGGGCCTTGGCAACCTTTGCCGAGGCCAGCACCGTGTCCTCACCCAGCATCCGGCCCTGCGCCGAGCGGCTCTGGCGACCCAGGTTCTCGGTGAAGCGCGTGCGGGCGCCGACGGCGTAGTCGATGACATGCTCGTGGACGAACGTGCCGCGCCCCTGCTCGACCCGCAGCAGTCCCTTTTCCTCCAGCTCCGACAATGCGCGGCGCACGGTGTGCCGGTTGACGCCGAACCGTTCGGCGAGCTGGAACTCGGTAGGGAGTTGATCGCCGGGAGTCCACGTTCCCCGGGCGATCTCGTCCTCGATGACCTTTTGGATCTGCCGCCACAGCGCGACGCCCACGCCGCGTGAATGATCGATGTCGGCCATGGGCCACCTCCTCGAAGAGTCCGCAACAGAAGTTTAACCGGACGGCCCTTGTTGGGCAGCCTGGAGGGGATTATAAGGTAGTCATGTTTAGATGTCTATACAAATCGCAGGTTCATCCAGTCGCCCCTGCACCAGCGAGGACCCCATGACCGACACCTCCGCCACGCCTCCGGAAATTGCTGCCCGCCAGCGCTGGATGGGGATTTTGGCCGAAGCCACCCCGTCCGCCCTGGAAGACGCCCTGGCTCGTCAGGGCGCCCTGCCGCCCCATGACGCCCTGCGCGCGCCCGAAGTGGGCTCGGCGCTGGTCCGGGGCAGGACGGGCGGCACCGGCGCCCCCTTCAACCTCGGTGAAATGACCATCACCCGGTGCGCCGTCACTTTGGAAGGCCGCACCGGTTTCGGCTATGTCGCCGGGCGCAACCGCCGCCATGCCGAACTTGCCGCCCTGTTCGACGCCCTGCTTCAGGACGACGCCCGGCGCCCTCACCTTGAGCGCACGGTCATCACCCCCTTGGCGGCCGCCCGCGACGCTGCCCGCGCCGAACGCTCGCGCAAGGCGGCGGCAAGCCGCGTGGAGTTCTTCACCCTCGTGCGCGGAGACGACTGACATGCCCGCCTCTTCCTTGGCTCCTGGCCTTGCCGATCCGGTCCTGGATTCCCAGGCCGTGTTCCGCGCCGTTCTCGACGCGCTGAGCCGGCCTGGCACCCTCGTTCCGCTGACCGCCCTACCGCCCGCACCAGCCCCGTTGTACACCACCACCGGCGCGGTCGTCCTGAGCCTCGCCGACCTCGACGCCCCGGTGTTCCTCGACCCTCCGCTGGCAACCCAGGCGGTGGCCGCATGGCTGCGTTTCCATGCCGGATGCGCGGTGGCGCCCCGTGAAGCCGCCGCCTTCGCCCTTATCGGCGCCCCCCAGGCCCTGATCAGCCTGGATGATTTCGCGCTCGGCACCTCGGAGTTCCCGGACCGCTCGACCACACTGGTGGTCCAGGTCCCGGCGGTGCAGACCGGGGAAGGCCGCACCCTGACCGGACCGGGCATCAAGACTACGACGCGGCTGTCGGTGGACGGCCTGCCCGACGCCTTCTGGACCGCATGGAGGGACAACCACGCGCTGTTCCCGCAGGGTGTCGACGTGATTTTCGCCACCCCGACCTGCCTGTGCGGCCTGCCGCGCACCACCCGCGTGGAGGACTGAACATGTACGTTGCCGTCAAGGGTGGCGAAGCCGCCATCGACAACGCCCACCGTCTGCTGGCCGAGGAACGGCGGGGCAATCCCGACGTTCCCGACCTGACCATCGCCCAGATCCGCGAACAGATGGCCCTGGCCGTGGACCGCGTGATGACCGAGGGGTCGCTGTACGACCGCGACCTTGCCGCGCTGGCCATCAAGCAGGCGCACGGCGATCTGGTCGAGGCCATTTTCCTCATCCGCGCCTATCGCACCACCCTGCCCCGGCTGGCCGTGACCGAACCCATCGACACCGACGCCATGCGCGTGCGGCGGCGAATCTCGGCCACCTACAAGGACCTGCCGGGCGGGCAGGTGCTGGGGCCGACCTTCGACTACACCCACCGCCTGCTCGACTTCACGCTGGCCGCCGAGGGAGGCGCCGACAGCACCGGCCCCGCCCCCGCCGATGCGCCGGTGGACCGCTGCGCCCGCGTCACCGACATGCTCAACGACGAAGGCCTCATCCAGGGCGAAAGCGACCCCGGCGGGCCGGTTGGCGACATCACCCGCGCGCCCATCACCTATCCCTGCGACCGCGACGTGCGCCTTCAGACGTTGGCCCGCGCCGACGAGGGGTGGCTGCTGGCCCTGGGGTATTCGACCCAGCGCGGCTACGCCAACAACCACCCCTTCGCCGGTGAACTCCGCATGGGCGAGGTCAGCGTGGAGATCGTGCCCGAGGAACTGGGCTTCGCCGTGCCGATCGGCGAGATCACCGTCACCGAATGCGAAATGATCAACCAGTTCAAGGGCAGCAAGACCGCTCCGCCGCAGTTCACCCGCGGCTACGGCCTGACCTTCGGCTTTGGCGAGCGCAAGGCCATGAGCATGGCCCTGGTCGACCGCGCCCTCAGGGCCGGCGACCTGGGGGAGGACGTGGTGGCCCCGGCCCAGGACCAGGAATTCGCCCTCAGCCACGGCGACAACGTCGAGGCGTCGGGCTTCGTGCAGCACCTCAAGCTGCCCCACTACGTGGACTTCCAGGGCGAACTGGTCACCGTGCGCGCCCTGCGGGCCAAGGCCGAGGAGACCCCATGATGGACACCGGCTACAACTACGCCTACCTCGACGAGCAGACCAAGCGGATGATCCGCCGCGCCATCCTCAAGGCGGTGGCCATTCCCGGCTATCAGGTGCCGTTCGCCGGGCGCGAAATGCCGCTGCCCTATGGGTGGGGCACCGGCGGCATCCAGGTCACGGCGGCGGTGATCGGCCCGAACGACACCCTCAAGGTCATCGACCAGGGAGCCGACGACACCACCAACGCCGTGTCCATCCGCCGCTTCTTCGCGCGCACCGCCGCCGTGGCGACGACCGAAAAGACCACCGAGGCCACGGTCATCCAGACCCGCCACCGCATCCCCGAAACGCCGCTGGGCGAAGGCCAGATGCTGATCTATCAGGTCCCCATCCCCGAGCCGCTGCGCTGGATGGAACCGCGCGAGACGGAGACGCGCAAGATGCACGCCCTTCAGGAATACGGCGTCATGCACGTCAAGCTGTACGAAGATATCGCCCACTATGGCCGCATCGCCACCAGCTACAACTACCCGGTGCTGGTCAACGGCCGCTACGTGATGGCGCCTTCGCCCATTCCCAAGTTCGACAATCCCAAGATGGACCGCATGCCGGCCCTCCAATTGTTCGGCGCCGGGCGCGAGAAGCGCATCTACGCCATCCCGCCCTACACCCGCGTCGAAAGCCTGGACTTCGACGACCACCCCTTCGAGGTCCAGACCTGGGACGGCGCCTGCGCCCTGTGCGGGGCGACCGACAGCTATCTGGACGAGGTCGTCACCGATGACGCCGGCGGGCGCATGTTCGTGTGCTCGGACAGCGATTACTGCGGCGACCGCAGGGCGGCCGGACATACGGGCGACCAGGGCGCCACGGCCGCAGACTATGTGCGTGTGACGGAGGCGGGACAATGAGCATGTCTTCAAACCCCATGCTCTCGGTTCAGGGACTGACCCACTGGTACGGCGCCCGCCTGGGCTGCCGTGACGTCTCCTTCGACCTGTGGCCCGGCGAAGTCCTGGGCATCGTCGGTGAGTCCGGGTCCGGCAAGTCCACCCTGCTGTCGTGCCTGTCCTGCGCCAACCGGCCGAGCGGCGGGCAGGTGCTCTACCGCGACCGCAGCGGCGCGATGGTTGACGTCCACGCCCTGTCCGAGCCGCGCCAGCGCCTGTTGATGCGCACCGACTGGGGCGTCGTTCACCAGAATCCGCGCGACGGGTTGCGCATGGGGGTGTCGGCCGGGGCCAACATCGGGGAACGCCTGATGGCGGTCGGCGCCCGCCACTACGGCGACATCCGCATCGGGGCGCAGGACTGGCTGGGGCGGGTGGAGATCGCCGACGACCGCACCGACGACCTTCCGCGCACGTTCTCGGGCGGGATGCAGCAGCGCCTGCAGATCGCCCGCACCCTGGTCACCCATCCGCGCCTGGTGTTCATGGACGAGCCGACCGGCGGCCTCGACGTCTCGGTGCAGGCCCGCCTGCTGGACCTGTTGCGCGGACTGGTCGCCGACCTGGGCCTGTCGGTCATCATCGTCACCCACGATCTGGCGGTGGCCCGTCTGCTGGCCCACCGGCTGATGGTGATGAAGGACGGCACGGTCATTGAAAGCGGCCTGACCGACCAGGTGCTGGACGACCCGCACCACCCCTACACCCAACTCCTCGTTTCCTCCGTGTTGCAGGTGTGACCATGACGCCGATCATCCAGGTTCAGAACCTGAGCAAGAGCTTTACGCTGCACACCCAGGGCGGCGTGACCATCCCGGTGTTCTCCAACCTGTCCGTGGACGTCGCGGCCGGTCAGTGCGTGGCCCTGCACGGGCCGTCGGGCTGCGGCAAGTCGACCCTGATGCGGACCCTTTATGCCAACTACAAGCCGACGAATGGCCGCGTCGTGGTGCTGCACGACGGCGCGCCGGTGGACATGGTTTCGGCCACGCCGCGCACGGTTCTTGACGTCCGCCGCCGCACCCTGGGCTATGTCAGCCAGTTCCTGCGGGTCATCCCGCGCGTGCCGACCCTCGACATCGTGGCCGAGCCGCTGCGCACCTGGGGTGTCGGGGCCGACGAGGCCCGCCACGTGGCGGCCGGCCTGCTCACCCGCCTGCGCATCCCCGAACGGCTGTGGGCACTGGCCCCGGCGACTTTTTCGGGCGGCGAGCAGCAGCGCGTGAACATTGCGCGGGGCTTCTGCGCGCCCTACCCCGCCCTGCTGCTGGACGAGCCGACGGCGTCGCTCGATTACGCCAACCGCGAGACGGTCCTGACCCTGATCGAGGAGGCCAAGGCGCGCGGCGCCGCCATCGTCGGCATCTTCCACGACGCCCCTGCCCGCGAGCGGGTCTGCGACAACCTGTTCGAGATCGAAGCCTTCCGGAGCGCCGCATGATGAACGAGTTGATTTTAACCAACGCCCGCGTGGTGACACGGTCCGAGGTTTTCGACGGCACCGTGATCGTGCGCGACGGCGCCATAGCCGCCGTAGACGCCGGGCGGTCCGCCCTGTCCGGGGCGCTTGACCTAGACGGCGATCTTCTCATTCCCGGCCTGATCGAGATGCACACCGACAACATGGAAAAGCATTTCGAGCCGCGGCCAGGTGTGTTGTGGCCCAATGGCGTGGCCGCCGTATGCGCTCACGACACACAGATCATCGGTGCCGCCATCACCACCGTTTATGATGCCGTGGCCGTCGGCGAGACCGACGCCAAGGGCCAGCGGCGCCATATCCTGGCCGACTGCGTCAGTGCCCTCAAGCACGCCCAGGACAACGGAATGTTGCGCGCCGACCACCTTCTGCATATGCGCTGCGAGGTGGCCGACCCCTGCGTGGTCGAGATGTTCGAACCGTTTGCCGCCGACCCCTTGGTACGTCTTGTCTCGCTGATGGACCACACGCCGGGTCAACGCCAGTGGTCCGACGTGTCGAAGTTCGTGCAGTACCACAACGGCGAAAACTGGGGGCAGGACAAGCTGGACTCCATTCTTCAGGCGCGCCTGGAGGACCAGGCGCGCTATGCCACCCGCCACCGCCGCGAGATCGTCGCCTTGAGCCGCGACCGCGGCCTCGCCCTGGCCAGCCACGACGACGCGACCGAAGCGCACATCCAGGAAAGCCTGGACGACGGCTGCGTCATCGCCGAGTTCCCGATCACCGTCACTGCAGCCACCATGGCCCGCCAGCACGGCCTGGGCACCATCATGGGCGGCCCCAACGTGGTGCGCGGCGGGTCGCATTCGGGCAACGTGTCGGCCATCGAACTTGCCCGCCTCGGACTGCTGACCGGCCTGTCCTCGGATTACGTGCCGTATTCTCTGCTCCAGGCGGTGTTCCGGCTGGAGGCCGAGGCCGACATGACGCTGCCCCAGGCCGTGGCCTGCGTGACGGCCAACATCGCCGACATGGTGGGCCTGTCCGACCGTGGCGAGATCACGCCCGGCAAGCGGGCGGACCTCGCCCGCGTGCGTCCGGTCGACGGGGCGCCGTTGGTCCGCGACGTCTGGCGCCAGGGCCGCAGGGTGTACTGACCATGCGCCACGCCATCTATTTCGCCCCGCCCGCAGGGTCGGCCCTCGACCACTGCGCGGCGGCGTGGCTGGGCCGCGACCTGGCAGGGCGCCCGGTGCCTCGGCCCGACGCGCCGGGCTTCGCGCCCGGGCGCCTGGACATGCTGACCGCCGCGCCACGCCACTACGGCTTCCACGCCACTCTGAAGCCGCCGTTCGCCTTAGCCGAGGGCACGACGCTGCCCCAATTAATCGCCGCCATTGAGAAGTTCGCCGCCAAACGGTCGTGCTTTGCCGTGCCGCAGCCACGCGTTGAAACAATGGATGGATTCCTATGCCTGCGCACCGACAGCATCGAGATGGACGCGCTTGCCGCCGACTGCGTGCGGGCCTTCGATGAGTTCCGTGCCCCGCAAAGCCCCGAGGAACTGGCCAAGCGCCGCGCTGGCGGCTTGTCCCGCCGGCAGGAGGACATGCTGGTCCAATGGGGCTATCCCTACGTCATGGACCAGTTCCGGTTCCACATGACCCTGACCGAACGCATTCCAAACGACACCGAACGCGCCGCCTTAGCCGCTTGGTTGACCGACTGGCTGGCCCCGGCGTTGAGCGGCACCATGATGGTCCGGGAGATCGCCCTGTACACCCAGGCCGACCGTTCGGAGCCCTTCGTGCTGTCCCGCCTGTTCGGCTTCGGCACCCCATGAGCGGCCGTCTCGTCTACGTCATCGGATCGTCAGGCGTGGGCAAGGACACCGTTCTCGCCGGTCTGCGAGCCAGCCTTCCCGCCGGGAGCCGCGTCGCCTTCGTGCCCCGCGCCATCACCCGGCCGGCCGATGCCGGGGGCGAGCATCACGTCGCCCTCAGCCCCGCCGAGTTCGCGGTGCGTCGCGACGCCGGGCTGTTCGCCTTGCATTGGGACAGCCATGGCCTGAGTTACGGCGTCGGGCGGGAGATCGACCTGTGGATGGAGGCTGGACTGACAGTCATCGTCAACGGCTCACGCGCCTACCTGAACGAGGCCCTGCGGCGCTACCCAACCCTGTTACCGGTCGTCATCACCGCCAGCCAGGCCACTCTACGCGCCCGCCTTCAAGCACGCGGCCGCGAAACAGCGTCTCAAATTGATCAGCGCCTCGCCCGTGCGGACGCCCTTTCAGTCGATGTTGCCCATGCCGTGCGCATCGACAACACGGGGCCGGTCGAGCACGCCGTGGAACAGTTGCGGAAACTCTTGTGTCCAATCGGCGCCGAAACTTGACTCCTTTTTGGGGTGCAAACCACTAGGTAAACATGCAGGCGCCGGGGCCGTTTCCTTCGTGGACGAATAGCGCCGACTGGCGGCGTCCGTAGGGCGGCGGCCGATTGCTTTGAAACATCTTTCGCCCGGCGCCAAACGGACCCGCACCGAAACGCCCGGAAAACGAAATGATTTCGTTTTTAGACGCCCCGCAGTACGGCGACTGGTGACCTGCCATGGGACTCTTCCTCTAGCCTGAAGTAGAGTCCGCCCATCGAAAGGACGGACGGACAGATGAAGCGCAGCAGCTTCTTCAGCCGGGCGTTCTCGTCCTCCAGCGCCTTCAGGCGCTTGGCCTCCGATAGCTCCAGGCCCCCGTACTTGGCCTTCCACTTGTAAAAGGTCGCCCCGCTGACGCCATGACGGCGGCAAATGTCGGCGGTCCTCGCCCCGGTTTCCTGCTCCTTCAGGATGCCGATGATCTGCTCCTCGGTAAAACGGCTGCGCTTCATTCGGTGGCCTCCCCTGCTGCGGGAGACTCTACCTCAAACTACAGGAGTTTGCGGGGAGCTGGTCAGGGTGACTGCGTCTGCGGATCGGGCACGTGCTGGACCGTGCGGCAGCTGGCGTTCGGGCGCTTCCCCTGTGCTTACCCAGCCGTCGGCGCGGCGGCCATGGCCGAGACAGCAAAACGCCGCCATCTGCGTGAGATGGGTAAGCATCCGGTGAAAGCCGCAGGGTGGTAGCTTTCAGGCTGCGGCAGATGCGGCGGTTTGCTTCTGCCAGTTCCAGGGCAGAAGCTCGTCGAGGCGATGAGCTGGGTGCCCGGCGATGCGGGCCAGGACGTCGGCCAGCCAGGCTTGGGGATCGACGTCGTTCATCTTGGCGGTGACGATCAGGCTGTACATCGCGGCGGCGCGGTGGCCGCCAGCATCGGAGCCGACGAAGAGCCATGACTTCCGACCCAGAGCGATGCCGCGCAGGGCCCGCTCGGCGGCATTGTTGGACAGGCAGATGCGGCCGTCGTCAAGGAAGCGGGTGAAGGCGGGCCAGCGTTTGAGCATGTAGTCCATCGCCTTGGCGAGATCGTTGCCGCGCGACAGCGTGGCGCGTTGCTCGCGCATCCAGCTTTCCAGGTCGGCGACCAAGGGGCGCTGAGCTCCTGGCGGGTCGTGCGGCGCTGCTCGGCGGTCTGGCCGTTGATGCCGCGCTCGATGTCAAACAGCGCGTCGAGCGCCGGACCGCCTCCAGGGCCAGCGGCGAGATCACCACCGTGGATTTGCCACGGGCCTTGCGGCGGGCGTTCTCGGCCAGATCGGCCATAATGAAGAACGGGCGGCGGGCATGGACCCAGCAGGCGGCTTCCCGGATCGGTCCCGGCATGCGGTCGGGCGCGTAGACCTTGCCGTAGCCGCCATAGGCGTCGGCCTGGAACAGCCCGGCATAGGCGGCCAGATGTGCCTGGGGATGCCCGCCGCCGCGGTCGCGCGAGTAATAGAACATGGCCGCCGGCGGCGAAGGCCCAGCGAAGGGCCGGTCATCGCGCACATAGACCCAACATCGTCCGGTCTCGGTCTAGCCCTTGGCCAGCACTGGGACGGTGGTGTCGTCGCCATGCAGCCGCTCGGCGGCAAAGACATGGGCCTCGATGCGGCGGATCAGCGGTCCAGCACGGCGCAGCCGGCGCCGACCTGGTCGGCCAGGGTGGACAGGCTGAGCGGCACGCCTTCCTTGGCATAGCGTTCGGCCTGACGGTTGAGCGGCTGATGCTGGCCGAACTTCTCAAACAGGATCATGGCCAGCAGCGAAGGTCCGGCCCAGCCGCGCGGGGTGACATGGAACGGGGCCGGCGGCTGGCTGATCTTTTCGCAGTCGCGGCAGGTGAACTTCTCGCGGACCCGCTGTATCACCTTCCACTGCCGGGGGATGACCTCC
>Ga0172382_10004102_pt1 | contig 22515 bp, 18 predicted proteins | sample Leawel138RmetaG_FD_122245 | JGI IMG/M metagenome (GOLD analysis project Ga0172382, IMG submission 122245) | Leachate microbial communities from a municipal landfill in Southern Ontario, Canada - Leachate well 138R metaG | ecosystem: Engineered > Solid waste > Landfill > Unclassified | place... | reverse complement strand
TAATCAGATTTGATAACTCACCTGTAAATGCTTCCGGTTTTGAGACTTTCAGGTACTGTTGATTCATCCAATCCAATTTCTGAGTGTCAAATACAGCACCACCCTTGTTAACTTTCTCCAAATTAAAAAATTCAATAAGCTCATCAATAGAATATATCTCTCTGTCACCTGTTGGATTCCATCCTAAGAGTGCTATAAAATTGACGAAGGCGTCTCTCAAATAGCCCTTTTCCTTGAAATCCTCTACTGCTACCGAGCCTTGACGCTTACTAAGTTTCGATTTGTCTTTATTGAGTAATAATGGAAGATGTGCAAATGCCGGAATATCCCATCCGAAACAGTTGTAAAGCAAAATATGCTTTGGAGTGGACGGCAGCCATTCTTCGCCACGAATTACATGTGTTATACCCATCAGATGGTCATCTACTACGTTTGCAAGATGGTAAGTGGGGAATCCGTCAGACTTAATCAGAACTTGATCATCAATATCGTTTGTAGAAACCTTAATAGTACCTCGTATCTCATCGTGGAATGTTAGATCCTTGTCAATGGGTACAAGCAGTCTTATTACATAATCCGTGCCTGATTCCAACAGTTTTTCAGTTTCGTTTCTGCTTAAAGTGAGCGAATTTTTCATGGCATCGCGGTTATACTTCGTGCCGAAAGTATCTGAATTTGACTGTCTCATGGCTTCTATTTCTTCAGGCGTATCGAAGGCAAAATATGCAAAATTATTCTTAACCAGCTCTGAAGCGTATTTTTTGTATAATCCCAATCTTTTCGACTGTATATATGGTCCATAATCACCGCCTGCGTCCGGTCCTTCATCATATTCAATACCTGCCCATCTGAGAGAAGTCGTCAAATTGCCAATAGCATTTTCTACCAGACGAGTCCGGTCAGTATCTTCAATTCTTAGTATCATTTTGCCGCCGTGTTTGCGGGCAAACAAATAATTGTATAAAGCGGTTCTCAGTCCGCCTACGTGCAGATAGCCTGTAGGAGAAGGCGCAAACCTGACTCTGATTTCCAATTTTTTACCTTTATGCACTTGATTAACTTACATATTTACAAAATTAACATAAAATTGCAAATTAAACATAATAATTTAATAACTAAACCTACTTCTTCTTACATATATGTAATTAATTATTTTATTTATTTTACCAAATCCATTGCTTTCGGATTCAACCGGTAATCAATACAAAACAGATAAAAATGTATAATCTAATTGCTTGAAAATAAAATGATTTTTTAATTTTTTTGGAAATACCTGAATAAACAGTTAAATTTGTAAGTTGTTTTTGAGCAGAATTCAAAAAAGATGATTAAGATTGATATATCAGGCATGGCAGACGGAGAATATGAGTTTGATATCAGCACACCTATCGGCAAGATTGAGTGCGTGTTTGATGAGTTTTTCGGAAATGTCGGCGTGAAAGTCAGAGTAATACGGCTCGGAACAAGATATAACTTAAAGACGCATGCCGAAGCAATAGCGCGGCTTGAATGTGATCGTTCATTGAGGATATACGAAGAAAAGATTGCAACAGACTTTGAGTTGAGCTACCGTGCTGACACGAAGCTATATTTAGAAAGTGGTAGTCATGGTGAAAATGATAAAGAGATAATTATTCGTGAAGATTTTAAATATATAGATATATCACAAGAAGTGATGGAGCATCTGGCTTTGCAGTTGCCCATGAAAAGGCTGGCACCCGAATTCCGGGACAAGGATATTGAGGAAATATTTCCGGAGATACGTATTGCAGGAAATAATGACGGTGCAGAGCCTATTGACGACAGATGGTCGAAATTAAAAGATTTGAAATTTAATTGATACATATAAGGATAAGAAGAAATGCCAAATCCAACCAGGAAGTTTTCTAAGTCGAGACGTAACAAAAGACGTACTCATTATAAAGCAACACCGATGCAGACTTCGGTATGCCCACAATGCAGTGCTACCAAACTATCACACAGTGCTTGCCCCGAATGCGGTTATTATAACGGCAGAAAAGTCATAGCAGCATTGTAATACAAATAATTTAAGGCTATGCAGAAAAGCAAGGTTAGAATAGCTTTGGACGTAATGGGGGGAGATTTTGCCCCTCATAATGAACTGAAAGCGGCTACCGGAATTAAGTCTAAATACAGTGATACCGTAGAGTTGATTCTCGTCGGCAATGAGAGTGTTATACGCCATGAGCTTTCTCAAATGAAAGAGAACCCTGACGGTTTTGAAATCTTGAATGCCAATGATGTAATCACAATGAACGATGACCCAACGGAGGTCCATCGAACTAAACGCGAATCATCAATATATCGTGGTCTTGAATATCACAAATCAGGCGGTTCCGATGCATTTGTTTCAGCTGGTAACACAGGTGCTATGCTTGCTTTGTCAACAATTCTGTTAGGACGCATAAAAGGTGTTGCCAGGCCTACAATCGGCACTTTTTTCCCTTCAAAGAAAGAGAAACCGGTGCTTATAGTGGATGTTGGTGCTACCCTTGAGCCAAGGCCAAGATATTTGTACGAGTTTGCAGTAATGGGCTCAATATATTACAAACAAATTGCAGGTGAAGTTAATCCCTCGGTAGCTTTGCTTAATATCGGCGAAGAAGAAGTGAAAGGAACGGAGATAGTTAAAAAAACCTATGCTTTGTTGAAAGACAGTACTCTGAATTTCATAGGTAATATTGAAGGTAGAGATATCTTCGATGCCAAAGCAGATGTAGTAGTATGTGACGGTTTTGTAGGAAATATTGTTCTTAAGTTCGCCGAGAGTTTTCTTGGAATGTTGAAGTCCACAATAAAAAGTTATTCGGAACAAAACCTTATGAATAAGATTAAGGTCGGATTGATGGTTCCTGTTTTGAAAGATGTTCTAAAAGCTTTAAATTATGAAATTTACGGCGGTGTGCCTCTTCTTGGTGTTAATGGTGTTTCTATAATTGGGCATGGAAGCTCAAGTGTTCTTGCTACTGAGAATATGATTCTTACTGCAAGAGATATGGTAAATGCAGATATTAATACTAAAATTGAAAATGCTTTGAAAAAATAAAAAGAAGAAATTTATATGTCAGCAACTATAACTTCAATAGCACATTATTTACCTCCGGATGTTTATACAAACGATTTTTTTGCCGGTTATCTTGAAACTACCCATGAATGGATAATGGCAAGAACAGGTATCTCCGAGAGAAGATTTTTAAAAGAAGGTGCTACTTCCGACCTAATAGTTCCGGCTGCTTTGGAATGTATCCAAAGACGCGGAATTGATAAAAATGAAATTGATTGTATTCTCGTTGCAACAGTGACGCCCGATCATAATTTCCCGTCAACAGCCGCAGTTGTCCAGAACAAACTCGGCATAAAGAATTGCTGGGGATTCGATATTTCGGCAGCTTGTTCCGGATTTGTATTTGCTATTGCGACAGCTGCTTCATTAGTGAACTCCGGAGCAGCTAAGAAAGTGTTGCTCTGCGGTTCGGATAAGATGAGCTCGATTGTGAATTTCAATGATCGTTCCCAAGCTGTTCTCTTTGGTGATGGCGCAGGTGTTTGCATCATTGAAAAATCCGATGACCCGGAAAAAGGACTGCTTGACCAGTTGTTGTTTATTGACGGTAACGGCGGTCAATATCTGCATCAAAAAGCAGGCGGCAGTGCTAAGCCGGCATCAAAGGAAACAGTCGAAAATCAGGAACATTATATCTATCAAGACGGTCAGGCAGTATTTAAAGCTGCTGTCGTCGGTATGGCTGATGTTTCTACTGATATTATGAAACGCAATAACTTGACTGCACAAGGTGTCACTTGGCTTGTACCTCATCAGGCTAATTTAAGGATTATCTCCGCTACGGCTAACAGAATGGGTATCAACCCCGAGCAGGTGATGATAAATATTGATAAATACGGCAATACCACTGCCGGCACTATTCCTATTTGTATTTCCGAATGGTTGAGCAAAGGCAAAGTAAAAGATGGAGACAACCTGATACTGTCCAGCTTTGGAGCCGGTTTTACTTGGGGTTCCATTTATTTGAAATGGCATACTAACGGAGTTATGTAAAATGAAGAATGCCTTATTATTCTCAGGACAAGGTTCCCAGTATGTTGGAATGATAAAATCACTTTATGATAATTATGATTTAGCTAAATCACTTGTTGACAGAGCCGATGAAATATTAGGTTATAAACTGAGTCAAATTTGCTTCGAGGGACCTGTCGAAAAGCTTAAGGAAACGAGATATACACAGCCCGCAATATTTTTGCATTCTGCTGTATTATTCGATTTACTCAAAGATAAAATTGATTATTCGGCTACAGCAGGACATTCTGTAGGAGAATATGCCGCTCTGTATGCGGCAGGCGTGCTGTCCTTCGAAGACGCTCTCAGTCTTGTAAGTCAAAGAGGACAATTGATGTTTTTTGCCGGAGAAACTCTCCCCGGTACAATGTTTGCAGTAATTAATTTAGCTGATGATAAACTTGAAAGCTTATGTCGTGAATTGTCCGAACAAGGAAACAAGGATATAATTGTACCAGCAAATTACAATTCACCCGGACAAATAGTCATATCGGGTTCTGCTGAGTATTTGAGAGCAAATGCCCATAAATTCAAAGAAGCAGGGGCAAGGATAGTAACTGAGCTTGTTGTAAGCGGAGCTTTCCATTCACCTCTCATGGAACCTGCTAAAAAAGAGCTCGAATCAACAATTAACAACATTAGTTTCTCCGAATCCTCTGTGCCTGTTTATTCTAATGTATATGCTAAAGCATTGACTAATGCAGACGAAATAAAAGCGGCTCTGATATCACAGTTGACCTCGCCGGTAATGTGGGCACAGTCATTGAAACAGATGCAAATTGACGGCATTGATTCGTACCTTGAATTAGGTCCCGGAAATGTATTGCAAGGTTTAGTGAAACGAACTTTAAAAGATGTTGAAATATCGGGTGCCGATAAAGCAGAAGATTTGCAAAAATTTAGTTAATTTAGATTTTTTTTACTAAATTTACATTTTTTTATAAGGTAAAAATATTGAAAGATAAAATTGTCATAGTAACAGGCGGAACAAAAGGTATCGGCAGAGCAATCACGGCAATGTTTGCCGAGCAAGGTGCTAAAGTCTATGCATTTGGAAGAAACTTGCCGGAAGACAAAAGTATATTTCATAAAGATGATTCTGTAAAAGAAAGAATAAATCTGTTAAGAGCCGATGTCTCTGACTTTGAGTCCGTGAGTAAGGCTATCGGCGAAGTAGTCAAGAAAGAAAATCGTATAGATGTGCTGGTAAATAATGCCGGTGTTACCAAGGACAACTTACTCATACGTATGAGTGAATCCGATTGGGACACGGTCCTAGACATTAATTTGAAAGGTGCTTTTAATTGTATTAAAGCAGTTTCAAGAACTATGATGAGTCAACGTTACGGCAGAATCATCAACATCGGTTCTATTGTTGGCTCCATAGGTAATCCGGGACAGGTTAATTACTCAGCTTCAAAAGCAGGTTTAGCCGGCTTGACAAAATCACTGGCAAAAGAGTTGGCATCACGAAATATTACGGTGAATTTAATTGCACCGGGGTATGTTGATACCGAGATGACTCAGAAACTAAGTGAAGAACAACGCGAATTTTTTGTAAATAATATACCTTTAAAGCGTGTAGCAAAAAGTGAAGAAATCGCTTCGGTAGTATTGTTTTTTGCCGGAGACGGTGCAAATTATATAACAGGACAGGTTCTCCATGTAGATGGCGGACTTGCGGTATAAAAGAGAAAATTATTTTTTTTATTTGTTCAATTAATGATTTTGGAGAAGAAAATGTCAGATTACAGAGCAAAAGTAACGGACATCATTGTAAAGAAACTTGGTGTAGAAAAAACTCAAGTAACAGATGAAGCATCATTTACCAAAGATCTTGGAGCTGATTCGCTTGATACGGTTGAGCTTATCATGGAATTTGAAAAAGAATTCAATATAACAATCGAAGACAGCGATGCAGAAAAAATCCAGACTGTAGGTCAAGTGATTTCATATTTAGAAGAACGTCAATAATTTTTAACAAAACGGCGGGTAGATTATGCCGAGATATAATTTTCCAAAGGTTGTTATTACCGGCTTAGGAGCGGTAACTCCTATCGGCAACAATCTTGAAGAATATTGGAACTCACTCATTCATGGAAAAAGCGGGGGCGCACCAATAACAAGGTTCGATGCTTCCGAGTTTAAAACGCAGTTTGCTTGTGAAGTTAAGAATTATGACCCAAGTCTGCATATTAATTTTAAAGAAACTCAAAGAATGGATTTGTTTACTCAATATGCGATATCTTCAGCATCAATGGCTGTTGAAGATGCAAATATTGATTTTGAAAAGTTAGATAAAGAGCGTGTTGGTGTTATTATTGGTTCAGGTATTGGAGGTATGTGGACTTATCACCACCAGCAACAGAATTTATACGAGAGAGGCGGTAAGCCCGACAGAATTTCACCTTTCTTCGTGCCTATGCTTATTTCGGATATTGCCGCAGGTCATATAGCAATTAGATGGGGTTTGAAAGGACCAAACTATGCTACTGTTTCTGCTTGTGCAACGTCATCACATTCACTTGCTGATGCACTGATGTTGATACAACGCGGTGATGCCGATATGATGGTTGTAGGTGGAAGTGAAGCTGTTGTCTGTCCGATGGGTGTTGGTGGATTTAACGCCATGAAAGCCCTGTCAACAAGAAATGACGACCCGGCTGCTGCTAGTCGTCCTTTCGATAAGGATAGAGACGGTTTTGTTATTGGTGAAGGTGCCGGTGTGCTTATTATTGAAACCGAAGAACATGCAATTAAACGCGGTGCTAAAATCTATTGCGAATTTGCTGGTATCGGATTGACTGATGATGCTTTCCACATCACTCAGCCGGCTCCCGGCGGTGAAGGAGCGGTCAGGTCAATGAGTCTTGCAATGAAGGATGCCGGAGTGAATCCTGAAGATATTGACTACATTAATGCACATGGTACTTCAACTCCGTTTAATGATAGAAATGAGTCGAGTGCCATCAAAACAGTGTTTGGCGATCATGCTTATAATTTGGCTGTTTCTTCGACCAAGTCAATGACCGGACACCTATTGGGTGCTGCTGGAGCTATTGAAGCAATTGCTACAACTCTGGCTATACATAATTCCAAAATTCCTCCGACTATTAATTACAAGACTCCTGATGAGGATTGTGATTTGAATTATGTACCTAATAAGTCAATAGATAAAAAAGTTCGTGCCGCTATCAGCAATACTTTTGGCTTCGGTGGTCATAATGCTTCTTTATGTTTTAAAGAATATAAAGCATAATTGATGATTGTATAAGGTGAAAAGTCTTTTCAAAAATATATATGATAACCTATTTGGAAGAAAGCCTCTTGATAGTCAAAGTATCAAAGAGGCTTCCAAACAAGGTTTTCCTTTGATTGGTTTTCTTGAAGTACAATTGAAGGATGAACTTGAATCCAGACTCGGAATCTCTATTGATAATATTGGCATTTTTGAGCAAGCTTTAACTCACCGGTCTTATTTGCAGGTGTTGAATCACGGGAAATTCTGCTCTAACGAAAGACTTGAATTCCTGGGTGATGCTGTTTTAAATATGATTGTTACCGATTATCTTTTTGCAAACCATATTAATGAAGCTGAAGGCTCGCTTACGAAACTTCGCTCCATGATGGTTAATCGTTATGCTTTGGCTTGTTGTGCAAAAGAATTAGAATTGGAAAAATTCATTCGCATAAGTCACGGTGCAGAAAAAAATCTGAAAAATGGAAGCGACTCAATCATGTCCGATTGCGTCGAAGCCGTTATTGCAGCGATATACCTGGATTCAGGGTATAACGCTGCAACTGATTTTGTCGTTAAAGTTCTGATTCCGATTATTATTAATGCAAGCATGCTCGAAGATCATAATTATAAAAGCCGATTGCTCGAATCTGTACAGAAATTCGGCAAGAAAGCACCTGTTTATGAAGTACTCGAAGAAACCGGTCCACCGCATAATAAGGAATTTTATATTGGTGTGGTGGTTGATGGCGAGATTAAAGGTAAAGGTAAAGGAAAGAGTAAAAAAGAAGCTGAACAAAAAGCAGCATACGAAGCGTTAGAAAATTTTACGAATTAAATATTTTTAAACCGGAAAAGAAATGGAAAAGTTGATTTTTGAAAAAAGCAGTCCGGGCAGAACAGGGTATTCATTGCCCAAATTAGCCGTTGATATGAAGGATTCATTAATACCGGATAAATTTAGAAGAAAAAAAGATGCAGAATTACCTGAAGTAAGTGAAAATGAGGTGGCAAGACATTTTCTACGACTGTCTCATTTGAATTATAATATTGAACAAGGTCTGTATCCGCTTGGTTCTTGTACTATGAAATACAATCCTAAAGTCAATGAGCTTACTTCATCATTTAGTGGTTTTGCCGATTTACATCCTCATTCCACTGATGAAATGGCTCAGGGCTCTCTTCAGGTGATGTTTGAACTGGGTGAAGCTTTGAAAGAAGTTACAGGATTGAAGGGAGTAAGCCTACAACCGGCAGCCGGTTCACAAGGAGAATTGACCGGAATACTGATGTTCAGAGCATATCATTTAGCTAAGGGTAATACTAAGAGAAATAAAATCTTAATACCTAATGCCGCTCATGGTACAAACCCCGCTTCTGCGGCAATTGCCGGATTTCAGATTGTTGAACTTGCCTCAAATGAGCAAGGTAGGGTGGATATAGAAGACCTGAAATCAAAATTAGGTGATGATACTGCCGGATTCATGCTTACTAACCCAAATACTGTCGGAATCTTTGAGAAAGAGATTTTGACGATAAATGAACTAGTAAAATCATCCGGCGGACTAAGTTATATGGACGGTGCTAATCTTAATGCTCTTTTAGGTATAGCAAGACCGGGTGACATGGGATTTGACTGTGTTCATATCAATCTCCATAAAACATTTTCTACACCCCATGGCGGCGGCGGACCCGGCGCAGGTCCAATATGTGTAAGTGACAGACTTGTCCCCTTCCTGCCTGTACCACAGATTGAAAAGAATGGCGACAAGTTCATTATGAATTACGACAAATCCGAGTCAATCGGAAAAATGCACGCTTTCTTCGGTAATTTCGGTATGTACACACGTGCTCTGACTTATATTCGTATGCACGGTGCCGAAGGACTCCGACAAATCAGTGAAAACGCAATTCTTAACGCTAACTATATTCGTGCTCTGTTGAAGGATAACTATAAGATGCCATATTCCGAGTATGGTATGCATGAGTTTGTTATAAGTGCCGATTACCAAAAAGAGCTTGGAGTAAGTGCTAAAGACATCGCTAAGAGACTATTGGACTATGGTTTTCATGCTCCGACTATTTACTTCCCACTCATCGTGCATGAGTGTATGTTGATTGAGCCAACCGAAACCGAAGCTATCGAAAATCTCGAGCAGTTCGCTGAAGTTATGAATATAATTGCAGAAGAAGCAAGAACCAATCCGGAGCTTGTTACAAGTGCTCCGTTGAACACGCCGATTAAAAGAGTTGATGATGCTCTCGCTGCAAGAAAGCTGAACATCAGGTGGCGACCGGAGTAATTTCCATTCAGCTTTATCAGCTAAAATATTAAATGGGCAGGCAGTTTTGTCTGCCTTTTTTTATGTATCTGAACGTCGGATGCCGGACTTAATAAAAATTATTAAAAACAAATATTGAGAACATTTACTATAAGTTCACTTCAACTAAAATACATATAAGATAATATTAGTCATGCAGATAATTATGGAGCCCAAGCCCAAATTATACCAAAGAAATCAGATATTTCCCAAAACTTAGAAATTATCTCAAAAATCACATCTTCATAAATCGCTTGACAATGGGATATGCTTTATTGCGAACTGCCGAACGATTTTTGAAGGATTGACAAATTACAGCATATATAATCATATAGTGGTATGTTTAGAAGACAAAGGATTTCCGGATAATTGATATAAATTTCATTTTAATATGACAAAAACAGTTAAATTTGTATTTCATAGTATTTACAAATTATCTAAAAAAGAATTATTTCTTGATGAGAATGGATTATAAAATTTTACAGGTTCTGTTAATATGGCAAAATTAAAAGCAAACAAGCCCTCGGGTACTCAAAAAGGAACAATCAGTAGTGAGTTTACACTGCTTAATCCGAAATACCAAGATTGGATATTCATAGGATTGATAGCGGTACTGGTTTTTGTTTTTTTCGGTGGAGTAGTAACAAGCTATGAGATTGCTGCATCTGATAATTTCGCATCCATAAGTTTTAGAAATTATCTTTCGGATGCTTCACAATCGGGCGAGTTTCCGCAATGGGTGCCTTACATTTTCAGCGGTATGCCTTCATACTCCTCACTTCTTGTAACAGGTGACAGGATTTGGGACTTTACAGCTGAGATATTCTTTGGGTACACAAGATTAATGGGCGCTATCTTTGGTAATGATTCTATCAGAGTTATACAGTTTTATATTATCTTCGGCATAGGAATGTATTTGCTCATGCGTGCCAAGAAACACGCAACCTATGTGTCATTGTTTACGGCATTGGCAGGGGTGTTTTCAACCGGAATAATCCACTGGGTCATGATAGGGCACAATACCAAACCAATTACAATGGCAGTGTTGCCATTCATATTTCTACTCATGGAAAAATTAGTCGAAAAATATAAGTTGATATGGGCAGTACTACTGATAGTAGCCTTACATCTTCTATTGGAATCAGCCCACGTTCAGATGATGTTTTACAGTGCTGTTGCAGTAGGAGTATATGTATTGTTCGAGTTAATCGGAAGATTTGCAACCAAGAATAATCCAATGAATATGGTCAAAGTAATTGCAACTCTTGTAGTGGCAAGCGGCATTGCTTTTTCATTGTCCTCCGACAGATATCTTGCCATTCAGGAATATACTCCATATTCTGTTAGAGGTTCAGCACCAATTACCGATACAGGTGGCAGCAAATCTGACGATCATGGTGGTAATTCTTATGAGTATGCTACTATGTGGTCATTCAGTCCACAGGAAGTCATCACATTTTTTGTTCCGAGTTATTACGGTTACGGAAAACTTCCGTATTCAGGTCCTGCAACTCGTGGAGAAGAGGTGAAACTGCCTACATATTGGGGACAAAAGGTGTTTGAAGACGTTCCGCCCTATATGGGTATTCTTGTGGTATTCTTAGCATTATACGGATTTATCCGAAACAGAAAGGACGTCTTTGTTCAATCCTTGCTCGCTGTTTCAATATTCATTCTGTTCTTGTCATTTGGCAATAATTTACCTATTATATATGATATATTTTTTTATTATGTGCCTTCGTTCAATAAATTCAGAGCACCCAGCATGGCTCTCGCCATAGTGCAATTTGCATTTCCCGTGCTTGCCGGATATGGCTTGTCTTCACTTATAAATGAATGGAAGGCAGGAAAACTACCGGAAAAAATAAATACAATTATACTAAGCGTCAGTGGTGCTTTCTTGCTTTTGGGATTACTGTTTGCGGCTTTATTTAAGTCTTCATACATATCTGCATTAAATAACAGTACTAATTCTACATTCCGAAATGTAGCTGATCAAGTGCCGGATTTGGCTGATTTTGTTTGGGGTGTTATGATTGGCGACTGGTTGATATTAGGAGCAATGCTGTTTTTGTTCGGAATTCTCACTGTTATGCTATTCAAGAATAAATTATCCTTGAATACTTATGTTCCCGTAATAATTTTAATTCTAATAGCGGACTTGTGGATTCAAGGTTGGAGACCTCTGGAAATTTCAGAAACTGATACAGTTAAACAATCTTTGCAAAAGACAGATGTCGTTGATTTCTTGCAAAAGGATAACTCGACTTATCGTATTGCAGATTTTGCTATGGCAGGCATATCACCGAATTTGCCGGCATATTTCAGACTTGAAAATATCGGGGGGTATCATCCTGCAAAACTGCGTGTATATCAAGACATGCTGGATGTAGCTGACCAAGGTTCCACAAATCAAGTAACAAATCAGTTCTTGTGGAATTTGCTGAATGTAAAATACATTGTAGCACCACAACAAATGGGACCGCAACCGGCTTTTCAATCACCTATGACAGGTTGGTTTGTATATGAAAATCCAGGAATGCTCCCTCGAGCTTTCTTCGTAGATAGTGCTAAAACCTTGCCGGCGATGGATATACTCAAAAATCTTAAGGAAGGTAATTTCAATCCGAGATCAATTGCTTACTTTGAGGACAATACCCCACAAAATATCCAAGCTGCTGATGAATCCGCTACAATCGAATTCATCGAAAGAAAGCACGAATCGGTGAAGATGAAAGTTAAAACATCAGGAAATAATCTGCTCTTTTTAAGTGAAATTTATTATCCTCTATGGAAAGCTTATCTGAACGGTAAAGAAATTGATATTCATAAAACAAATTACGCATTCAGGTCAGTTGTTATACCCGAAGGCGAGCATGAATTGGAGATGCGTCTCGTCGTCAATGGTTTCCAAACCGGCAAAACAATTAGTATCATAAGCAATATTTTGCTTGCTCTAATGCTCGCTGCCGGAATATTCCTTGAATGGAAAAGTCAAAAAAGTAAGTCTGCTGCTTGATTCTTCGGATTAAGAAATTTATTAATGCCCCGTGTATTTTTATTGCTCGGGGTATTTTTATTTTATTCACTTACAAGTTAAATTAAATAAAATCGTTATATATTAATTATTTAAATGAATATTAGTATTGATTATGCAGATAGATATTCCGGTATTAAGCAAGCGAACAAACGGTGATTTAGAGACTCACAGCACAAAATATAAATCTGAAAGTAAAGGTAGAAATGTTTATATCGAAACATACGGCTGCCAGATGAATGTTAATGATTCAGAGATAGTAGCAGGCATTCTTCAACAAAGCGGATATAGTATTACCGACATGATAGAAAAATCGGATGTAATTCTGCTTAATACCTGTTCAGTACGCGACAACGCAGAAGTTAAAATCGAGAAAAGATTACAGCACCTAAGACATTACCGTAAGAAAAAATCGAAACTTGTTGTAGGTATTTTGGGCTGTATGGCAGAAAGACTCAGAGGTCAGTTGATAGGTAAGCAGGATTTGGTCAGTATTGTGGTTGGTCCCGATGAATACAGGAAGGTTCCACAATTGATTGACCAGGCTATCGGCGGTGAAATGGGAATCGCTGTAAAGCTTAGCAAGGTCGAAACGTATGATGATATTATTCCTCTTAGAACCGAAGGAGTCTCTTCTTGGCTCTCGATTATGAGAGGTTGTGACAAATTCTGTACTTATTGCGTTGTGCCTTATACTCGTGGCAGAGAACGTTCAAAACCATTTACTTCTGTAATCAAAGAAGTTGTACAACTTTATGAACAAGGTTTCAAAGAAGTTACATTACTTGGTCAAAATGTGAACAGTTACAGTGATATTGAGAGCAAGGTGGATTTTGCCAAACTATTGGAAGAATGTGCTAAAGCTGTCCCCGAAATGAGGATAAGATACACAACATCACATCCTTATGATATGACCAATGAGTTAATCGAAACAATGGCTAATTATAAAAATATTTGCAACTACATACATCTCCCCGTGCAGTCAGGTTCAGATAGGATATTGCAGTTAATGAACAGGCATTATTCAGTGGAACATTATATCGAAAGAATGAATAAGATAAAGGAATTGATACCAAATTGTGCTACTTCGACCGATATTATTTCAGGCTTCCCTACTGAGACTGAAGAAGACCATAAGCAGACACTCGAACTTATGGAAATAGTCAGGTATGACGGTGCATATATGTTTAATTATTCACCAAGGTCAAAGACAAAAGCTTACATGATGGACGACGATGTTTCTGATGATACTAAAAAAAGAAGACTCAACGAGATAATCGAATTACAAAATAAGATTGCCGCTGAAATTAATCGAAATGAGCATGGCTTGATACATGAAGTTTTGGTCGAAGGACCAAGTAAAAAGAATCAGAATGAATGGCAGGGCAGAAGTGATACCAATAAAGTTGTGATTTTTGATAACAGTGATGGTTTGATTAAAACCGGTGATGTTGTCAAGTGTAAGATTAATAATTCTACTTCTGCTACACTCTTTGGCTCAATTGTTTGAATTTCCTGAATTCTTACCACTGTTCTGACAAATAGTCTGAAAGGATTTTATGACTCAATGCTCACGCATTATCGGTTAATTAAGAAAACTGCTGATAATGCGTGAGTATTTTTTATTGATAATGTATAAGCTATTTACAATCACTAAATACATATCTTATAAAATTAAGCGACAGCTTATTCACTTAGCTTTTTAATTCGCTGATAGCTAATGAATAACATCATTCTGCCACATAATCGTCATAATCAAATTGTATATTAATTATAAATCAAAACAAAATATGAAGAGCTCAAATTTAATTAAATATTTAATATATAGCCTGACTATCCTCCTGAATGTTCGTGCTGAATCAGCTGAAACATTTTTATGGCAGATTGACAATCCCGATAACAATGGAAGGGTGTATTTACTGGGCTCGATACATTTAGCCGACTCAACATTGTATCCTTTGCATCCTAATATTGAACACGCATTTGACTCTTCGTCAATATTTGTCCTTGAAGTTTTGATTGACCAAATTAATCCACTCGATTTGATGGACAAGATGACTTACAAAGATGATACTACGTTAGAATCTAAACTACCGGAAGATTTGTTCAAACAAGCTGCAGAGTTATTCGAGTCTTTTGGAATACAAAAATCAATTTATAATAAATTTAAACCATGGTTTGCATTGATAACACTTCAATCTGCATCTTATATGGAAGCAGGTTTTTCGCAAGAATCGGGTATTGACAGTTACTTCTTAGCTAAAGCACGAGACAGGAAAATGGAAGTAATGGAAATTGAATCTGTCGAAATGCAAATAAAGTTGTTGGATAAATTGGGTGACAACGTCGGTCAATATATAAAAACAGCACTTGCCGAGAATAATACTTCCGGTGACTTACTCCGAGAAATAATCGAAATTTGGGAAAAAGGTGACGATGAAGCGCTCGACGAAATCATGAACAGAGGCAGTGAAGCAGATGATTATCATGAAATCATGGAGGAATTAAATTATAATAGAAATATTGATATGGCAAAGAAAATTAACGAGTATTTGAATAATGACAAAACATATTTTGTTGTTGTTGGTGCTGCTCATGTTACCGGCGAAAAAGGTATTGTTCGAATACTTGAAAATAATGAAAAATACACTATAATAAGGTATTAGAAATATGAACTTAACAGGAAAAATCACACTTGTTACCGGTGCTTCAGCCGGTATCGGCAAATCGGTTGCAGAAGTTTTCGCTGCAGCCGGCTCGAACTTGATTCTCACTGCTCGCAGATTTGAAGTCATTAAGGAAATCGCCGCTAATCTGCAAGATAAATACGCAGTAAAAGTATATGCTTATCGAAATGATGTCAGAAGTTTGGATGAAGTTAAAAATTTAATTATGAATCTTCCGGAAGATGCTAAGGAAATTGACATACTCGTCAATAATGCAGGTCTTGCAAGAGGGTTAAGTAGGATTCAGGATGGTGATATTAATGATTGGGAAGAAATGATTGATACTAACATCAAGGGATTGTTGTATATGTCAAGAGCTGTCTTACCCGGCATGGTAAAACGCGGAAGAGGCATGATTATTAATGTTGCCTCGATTGCCGGACGGTCTGCTTATCCAATGGGAAATGTATATTGCAGTACAAAAAGTGCAGCAAAAACTCTCTCGGAAGCTATGGCTATTGATTTGAATGGTACAGGTGTAAGGGTTTGTAATATTGACCCGGGTATGGTTGAAACCGAATTTTCTTTAGTACGCTTCCATGGTGATGCTCAGAGGGCAGACGCTGTTTATAAACAATTCAAACCCTTGGAACCTAACGATGTTGCCGATATTGCACTGTTTGCCGCAACTAGACCTCAGCATGTGATGATACAGGATATTATGGTTACTCCAACAGCTCAGGCAAATGCAATGATTGTTGACAAAAAATAATTTTGTAATTGACAAAAATATTAGTATTTTTGTAAACTTGGTTTAGCCAAAGTGGAGAGGTGGCAGAGAGGCTGAATGCACCGGTTTGCTAAACCGACGTAGTGGTAACATCCGCTACCGAGGGTTCGAATCCCTCCCTCTCCGCACTTAACGTAGTAAGCCCTTGTGATTAATCGGATTGCAAGGGTTTTTCATTTGTTGACGGAGGAGTTTTTATGATAAATAAAATTATGGAAGCTTGGGTAAATTAAAAGTAACTGTTACTTGCATCAACTTTGACAATAATAACTTGGAAAGAGTAATAAAGCTCCAATAGTAAACAGACAGAAAAAATGTTTATATTTGTAATTTACAAATTAATCTTTGGAGCATATTAGGAATATCAAGTTCATTAAAATTTTGGTATTAATATTATAAATAATTACTAATATCACTTTTAGTTTGCAGCACCAAACATCATTTTGGAAAAATATTATACGCCGGATAATCACAAAGAAATTACAGCTCCTTGTTTATATAATGATTGAGATAATTAATATCTTGAATATAGCAGTAGCAAATCTGTAATATCCCAAAATGATGCATTGATATACAAAAACTGATTAATCTCAGTGAATCAGCATAAAAATGATAAAGATTATGAGATAAATACAGTAATCAATCGAAATCAATATTCTGATGAAAGTACAGTTCACGACTCTCTAACTCATAACAAGCAAGGTATCCCAAACCTTGAACTTTCTTGTGATACACGCATCCTGCATCAAGTTTGATGATATTTTCGTTCAAAGAAAGTTTAACCTTTTCGATTGAATAAGGAGTATGACCAACTATCAAACGCCTTGCTCCAATCGGTTCCGGAGAATACTTGTCACTTCGAATTGTCCTCATCTTTGGAGTTGCTTTTAGAGGATTCGAGACACTGAAATCCAGACCTGCATGAACTATAATAAAATTATCATTCATTATATAGTGTTTACTGTCGAAAATCAGCTCCAGATACTTATCGTCAATAAATCCCGGATGGTAAACCTCAAAACTGTCCAAAGTATTTTTACCGCCGTTCCTAAACCAATTTTTCATAGCCTTTGAGTCGTTCAAAGAATCAAGTAGCATCTGTTCGTGATTACCTCTGACAATACTTATATCATTAGAATTATCTTTCAATTCAAGAACAAAATCCATTACATCTCTTGAGTCCGGTCCTCTGTCAATCAAATCACCAATGAATATCAGGTGGTCACTGCTTGTAATGTCGCAAACATTCAGTAAAAGATTTCTGAGAGTCTTACTGCATCCGTGAACATCACCAATTACAAAATGTCTGTCAAACATAATTTACCTACTTCCTTTTAATTTTAGCTGATAGTGAAAATACAAGCTCCGATATTGCTCTCGGTAATTCATATAGAGGGACCTTTTTGCAATTAATTCCGGTTCCTATGACTGTTGACGGCATTGAAGGAGCTATACATGTCGTCGGGTCTTGAACTATGACTGTACCCTTAACTCCGGCAATTTTTACTGCTCCCTGCGCACCGTCACGTCCCAAACCTGTTAATACAACAGCAGCCGAGTACTTACCATAAGCCTCGGCGGTACTCCTGAAGAGCGGCTCTGCTGAGGGCTTGACAAAATTTTCCTTTGGTCCGTCATCGGGTATAATCATATAAGTATCGCGTTCCACGCGAATATGTTTATCTCCTGGAGCAATATATATGTTTCCAGTTTTTATAAACATCCTGCTTCTTACTAAATGTACCGGCATACCCGATTCTTTGGCTAATCGTTCTGAAAAAGTTTCGAGCATCCATACAGGTCCATGTTGCACAATCAAAAATGCAGCATTATTCTTCCATTCGATATTTTTAAAAATATGAATCAAGGCTGGTGGACCGCCGGTACTCGATGCAATAGCTATACATGCATGAGGGGGTTTAATATTATTATCATTGTCATTGTGGGCTGAATTTATAATTTGGGGAGCAAGTTGATGTTGTCTCTCGAGACCATCACGCAATCTAATAACTAAATCATCAACATTGACAGGCTTACTGATAAAATCATCGGCGCCGGATTCTATGGCATATTCTTCCGAACCTTCCGTTACCAAAGCCGTGATAAGAATAATATACGGGGGTGGGTTGGTGTTCCGTCTAATGTATTTTATCAATTCAATGCCATCAGTATGGGGCATCATCCAGTCAGTCAGAATAGCATCGAATTTCTCGCGTTGAAGATGTTCTATTGCAAGACTTCCATTCTCAGCAACAACTACATCAAAACCCGACTTCATCAACAGTCTTTTTAGAAGCAATGCACCGATTAATTCATCTTCAACTATTAAAATCTTCTTCATCACGGAATTCCAATTTCCATCAATTAATTACAAATAATATGAAAAACGATATTATATTTATGCAAATTTAATTGATTGGTATATATAAATCAAGGAAAAATGAAAAGATTTGTATAAGGGGGGTAAAATAATCTTACACAATAATTAATAATCATCTCCACCGGCTTGTGCTCTGTTAATATCTTCTGTTTGCGGTACTATTTCAGGTTGAGTAATGATGACAGGTTTTTCTTCGATATATGAAGCAAGTTTAAGTACGGCATCAACATAGGCACTCGAATTATTGTAATGAAAAACTGCACTCCTTTTTTGCTCGTCAGATTCGCCCCAGCCGTTTGATTTTAAATAATTAGCGACCGAAAACACAGCATCCGGCAGAGAGTACAGATTAATTTTTCCGTCGCCATTGCCGTCAACTGCCCAAGAGATATAGCTTGAAGGAATAAACTGCGAAATGCCGAAAGCACCTGCCCACGAGCCTTTAAGCTCAAGAGCTGACACCGGCGAGACTGCATCCAACTTCTCTAAAGCTGCAATTTGTTCGACAGCCCAATTAGATTTCTTCAATGACCTGTCGTGTATTTTTTTCTCTAATTCAGAAAGTTCAGATGACGAGCCCTTGAATTTGTCGTGCAAATTCCTAATATTCATATCAATATACTGCTTCTCACCGCACATTGCTGTTGAGAGATACACACTCACGACATGGCTGTTTCCTAAGTAATTCCCGTGACGTGTTTCGACCCACAGGACAGAGGCTATTACTTCCTTCGGGACATCATATTTCAATTCAGCAAGCTCAAGCAAATCCCGATTTTCTTTTAAAAAATTCTTTGATTTTGAAATAGATAGTTTGTTGTAGTGACTTGAATAATCTGCTTTGTTAAGATAACCTGTTACATTGATACGTACGAATCTTTCGTCAAATTCCGTTGATGAGTGATTGATGATTTTCTCTATGAATTGTTTATCAACACCTTTTTCCAATAATTGTGTAATAACCGGTCTGAAAAAATCATACTTATTCATTTCAATCAGAATCTTATCCGATGACAGTGATATCTTCGATGAAGTCATCACAAACGTCGTCATAACAATTACTACAACACAATATTTACTCTTGACAAACATTAATTCTTTATGCTTTATTTATACTAATATATAGACAGATAAAAATGAAAAAAGTTACAACTTGCCTGTCTGTATATACATATATAACAACATGATGGTCGGATTATTGTAAAGATACCCAAATTTTGGGGATAATAGACAGAATATTCTAAATTGATTTTATTTAGTTTATAAGTAAGTTGTACGAGCCGGATACTATATTGTCAAATGAAAATCAGTTGTTTAAAAAGAATGTAGTGTTTATAAGATTACTAAGATAATTTCTGATACTTATTAGAAATTGACTAAAAGTTAATGATTTGACCTATATCGGGTGTTATTAGTTTAAGTTTATCTTTATAATCTGAATTGTAGAATTTATGTACTTCCCGATAAGGATCACCAATAGGCTCATCAGAAAGGTCAAAAGTCCCGAAGTGCATGGGTATAAGATTAGTTGCTGACATATCGTTAGCAGCTTTCAGTCCATCAGCAGGACCCAAATGTGCCGGTGACATGAACCACTCGGGTTTGTAAGCTCCAATACCTATGATGGCGTAGTCCACGTTGCCGAACAGCTCTTTAACTTCTGCAAAATGACTGCCGTAGCCTGAATCTCCTCCGAAGTATATTGACAGAGTATCGGTTTGTATCATAAATGCTCCCCACAGTCTCTTGTTATTTGCACCCAAGCCTCTCGAACTCCAATGTCTTGACGGAAGATAAGTAATTCGAATCTCTTCATTTTCCAAATTATATTGTTGATACCATCCGGATTCGATATAATCATTACCGTTCAGCCAATCATTGATGTATTGCCCAAGCTCAAGACCTGTTAATACCACAACTTTGGGATTGTTCTTTACGAGGAGTTTAATACTTTCTTTATTTAGATGGTCATAATGATCATGGGTTATCAGTATATAATCAACACCTGTTAACATGTATGGATCAAATGGTAATGACGAATAACGTTTCATCAATGGAGACGGAGTTGTGAATACAGGATCTGTGATTAGGAGCTTCCCTTTTATTCTAAAAAGAAAACTCGCATGACCAATCCAAATCATACCGTCTTTGTCAGATTTTAAAAATTCATCGGCATTTATTGTTTTCAGTCTGAATGTATCATTCATCTTTTCCTCCTTTTGAGGATTCTTTGATAATTGCCACTTGATAGCTCGTGTTATATCATTTGTCATTGGACATTCGTGGTTTACATATAAACCATCTTTGTCCAAAGGATTTCCGTGCCAATTCTCTTTGACAAATTTTAGTTCGGGATTATATTTTAACCTTTTGTCGTCGGTGAGAGCTTCAACCGTTAAAAAAATTGCCAAAACTGCAACAACTGATGATAGGATTAACAACAATATTTTATTCTTCTTTTGATTTTTTGCCATACGGGATATTTTTCTTGTTATTAAGTGAATAGACGTAATCATCAATGAATAATTGCTTTTTTCATCTATTGTAAAAGCAGTCTGCATCCAGACAAATTGCCGATTTTTAAAATCATTTTATTATCAAAATATAAAACTGATGCATAGTTGTGTTTTGACAAACATTAATAATCACCAGTGATAACATAAGCTGCTTTAGTATTTAGATTATTTCTAAGAAAATCAATATCCTCGGGAGTTTTTGAACAAATCAAGACCAAACCGTTATCAGGTGTGAGATTTAGAAGTTCTATATCGCCGTGTGAATCACCGGCAGTTATAATCGGTTTGGCATCATTGCCGAAAAGTTCTCTGAAATTAACTGCTTTCCCTTCTCGATAAGTTACTGTCCCGCTGATTCTGTCAGTAAATAAATCTATATATTCGTCACTTACTTCTAACTCGGTTTTGATGCCGCGTATATAGTCAGGTTTAAGTTTGAATAGTTTATCGCAAACTGTTCTAACCGCTATGTGCGAACTCGCTGAGATTACTGAGATTTTCCATTTCGATAATTTCAGATATGTCAACAAATACTGCATTTCAGGTATAGGTTTAGGTATTTGCATACTATACTTGATACCGTCTTCTTCGAAGTCAAAGTAATTAGAATTACTTTTTAATAGAGCTGATGCAGCCCAAACAATAGTCTTTACATCCATACCTTTCATAGTGGTGACAATGTCAATATAAGCATTCCTGTAATTTTTTACCGCCAGCATATCCTGATAGTTACTCCACTTGAAATCAAAAGAGTAGCCACTTGAAATTAAAAAGCAAAATATTGCATCTCCAATATCTCCTTCAATCAATGTGCCGTCTAAATCAAAAACAGCAATTTTTTCTTCGTCATCAATACCGGATTCTTCAATTCTTGTTATAATTTGAGCTGTTTTCGGGTTGATTTTTCGGATAATTTTTTCTTTGTAAATTTCGATATTATGAATCATATTTATGTTTTGGATTATTGATACAACAAAATTTAACGAATGAATACAAAATAATTTGAGTTCGGGCTTAAAGATTTGTAAAAAGTCCGAACTCAAAAGATTAAATATACGAAATTTATTTCAGAAGCATGATTTTACCCTTCAACCACTTGTCCGGCATATATTGATACATCAGGTAATACATTCCGGAGGGATATTCGGAAAGGTTAATTGTTATATCCGACTCGGATTTAGGCTCTAATCTCATCAGAATTTTTCCTGTAACGTCGGCTATAAATAGTTCATGAGGGATACCGATATATTCAATATTCAAATCACCGTAAGTAGGATTAGGATAAAATTTGAATCCTTCGCCAAATTCAAGGTCTTCTGCAGAAGGTCCGGTTTCGGGATACTTGACCATCGTAGTGTCTGATTCTGCTCTGTCTTGGTTGTAATTACATTCAGGATAATAAGAATATTGATAAACCAATCTGACGATGAGTTGTTTCAGAGTTTCTACATCAAATTTATCTGTGCTGGGT
>Ga0172382_10004101_pt1 | contig 22516 bp, 23 predicted proteins | sample Leawel138RmetaG_FD_122245 | JGI IMG/M metagenome (GOLD analysis project Ga0172382, IMG submission 122245) | Leachate microbial communities from a municipal landfill in Southern Ontario, Canada - Leachate well 138R metaG | ecosystem: Engineered > Solid waste > Landfill > Unclassified | place... | reverse complement strand
TTGTTCCCGCATGGCCTTGGCTTCCTGCTTGAAGCCGGGCAGCTGGGCCACCGCAACGGTCGAGACCGACGTATCGCTGGCGATCCGCGACGGGTTGGTTTGCACGCCTTTGACGAGGTATTCAAAGTGCAGGTTCGGGCCTGTCGCCGTGCCGGTGGAGCCGACCGTTCCGATGGTCTGGCCTTGCTGCACGCGTTGGCCCACCCGGACGGCGATGCGTTCCAGGTGCGCATACGCAGTGGCGGCTTTGTCGGGGTGCTGGATCACGACGTAGTTGCCATAGCCACCTTGGCGACCCGCGAAGCTCACCACGCCGTCGGCCACGGTTCGGATCGGGGTTCCGGCCGGCGCGCCGTAGTCTGTGCCCTTGTGGGCTTTCTGCCCGCCGAACACCGGGTGGATGCGTGGTCCATAAGAACTGGTGACCCTGGAAAACGCCAGGGGAGAAGCCAGGTAGGCGCGTCGCTGACTTGCCCCATCGAGGCTGACGAACTCGCCCGCTTTGCCGGGCGACTGGAACCACATGGCCTGGTGCGTGTCTTTGCCGTTCTGAATCTCGGCGCCCAGCAACTTGCCTGTGAACAAGGTTTCACCTTCCAGCTCGAACGCCTCATACACGAGATTGACGCGCGCGCCGCGCTTCAGGTCGCGCTGGAAGTCGAGGTCCCCGGAAAAGGCCTCCTCCGTCTGCGCGGCAATGGCATCCGGAATGCCGACCTGATCGGTGGCCGCGTAGAACGAGGAGCGGATGGTGAGCGAACCGAACTTGACCAGGCGCCGTGGCGTCGGCTGTTCGAGCCGGGCGATGAATCCAGTGCTTTCCCGCTCCACCACCAGTCTACTGACGCGCTGGTTGTTGGCGTCCACCCAGCGCACCGACAAGGTCTTCAAACGCCCCTCGGGGGTCCGGGTGGCAGAGGCCAGCTTGCCAGAAGCACCGGTCAACAGCAGGCGCGATGTGGCGTCACGGGCGAGAAAGCCCTGCGCATCACGATCATCGACATCCAGCCGTTTGAGCAAGGCCTGGAGGGAGTCGTCTCGGCGGGTGAGCTGCGATTGGTGAATCAGAAATTCGGGCGTCGATGCCGTCAGCGCAGGCTCCGCCAGAGGCGCATCCATGGTCTCCACCACCTGCCGAACCGGCCATTGGGCCGCGTCGGGCAGGGTGGGTGAAACGCCGAACGCCACGACACCCGTGCCCAGCAGCAAGGTGCCCAGGGCGGCCAGCACGGGCCGTCGGTGGCTGTGGATCAGTGTTTGCAGATTGCGCAGGTGGACAGGCTTCATGACTAGGCAGGCAGTGGTTTCGCCAGGGCTTGAAGCGCCTCAGGCCGCGGACAAAAGGATCTGGATGTCCGACGCGATCGTGGCGGCATCGGTTCCGTAGGCGGAAAACAGGCGGACCCGGGCTTCGGTGTCGAAGATGTACTTCCCTGCCGAGTGGTCCATGGTGTAGGAGGTCGGGGTCGAACCCGGGACCTTCTTGTAGTAAATCTTGAAGCCCGCCGCAACGTCCTTGAGTTCGTCGGGCTCGGGCCGCAGCGCGATGAAGCTCGGGTCGAAGTTCGCCATGTACTCCCTGAGCAGCGCCTGCGTGTCCCGCTCGGGGTCCACCGTAATGAAGAGCACCTGCAGTCGATCGCCCTGGGCAACCAGCAAGCGCTTGACTTCCGCCATGGTGGTCATCGAGGTGGGGCAGACGTCCGGACACTGCGTGAAGCCGAAGAAAACGACCGCGATCTTGCCCTTGAAGTCCTTCATCGTCCTCAGGTTGCCGTGGTGATCCTTCAGCCGGAGATCCTGGGCAAAGGAGGCGCCGGTCACATCGGTGCTCTTGAACTTGGGCGCTTCTTGTGAACAGGCCATCAACGCAGGGATACCTGCCAAGCAAGCGAAAAACGTCTGAACAAATCGCCGACGGTCCACGGACGAATCGTTTGAAATGGGTGAAAAGCGCTGTGTCATGTCACTTTTTGGCTTTGGCCACTTCTTCGGCCACGAGCGCCATCAACTGCTGATCGCCAAAAGACGGCAGACCACGGCCATTGACGAAGAATGTGGGGGTCTTGGTTACCTCCAGCGCGGTCAGGTCCTCGATGTCCTGCTTCAGAACCGCGTCGATGGCTGGCGTCTGTGCGTCGGCCTGTGCCTTGGCAACGTCCAGACCCGCTTCTTGCGCAGCGCGGTACGCGAGATCGAGGTTGGGCTTGCCGTGGTCGGCCCACTGCGGCTGGGCGGCCAGCACCATCTCCAGCACGGGCAGGTATTTGTCCTGCAGTTTGGCGGCCTCCAGCAGCTTGACCACCTGATCGGAGCCCGCATGGAAGGGGGCGTACCGGACCACCAGGCGCACATCGTTCGGGTATTGCTTGAGGATGTTCTTCACGATGGGATAGAACGCCCGACAGGTCTCGCACGCCGGGTCAAAGAACTCGACGATGGTGACCGGCGCGTTGCGCGGCCCAAACACCGGCGAATGGAAGCGGACCAGGCGGTTGTCTGCCGGGCTGCCCGACGGGGTGGCCGGCTGCCCGGTGGATTCTTTGACGACCTGATTGACCTTCTCCGCCTGCGAGTTCTGGACCCGCTTCTGGTAGGCATTCATGCCCAGGACGAAGAACATCAGGACGATGGCGACGAGGGCGGCGACGGTGATTTTTTTGGAATTCATCGGGAGGACTTTCTGAGGTAGACGACGAGAAGGATGACCAGCGCCAGGCACGCGGCCAGTGACAGCCAGGGAATCTGGACACCATTGAGGATTTCGAGCTTCTGGTCCGCGCAAGACACACCGGCACTGCATGGCACCCAGGCCTTGGGAATCAGGCCCGCGACCAGCAGGGTGTGGTAGCCGGCCATGGCCAGGCCGCCCAATGCCAGAGCCAGGGCATAGATGGCGCCCCGGCGGTCATCGGTGAAACAGGCGATGCCCAGAACGATGGCGATGGGGAACATGAAGATGCGCTGGTACCAGCACAGCACGCAGGGCGTCATGCCCATGACTTCACCGATGAACAGCGCGCCCAGGGTGGCGGTGGTCGCCACCAGCCAGGCCATCAGCAGCAGGGTCCAGGGTCGTGTCATGACGGGCGCTCCGAGGAGGTGACCGGTGGGCGAAAGGACATCAGAATCCAGATGCCCGCCGCCAGCACGATAAACACATCGGCCAGGTTGAAGGCCGGCCAATGCAGACCGCGCCAGTGCAGATCAAGGAAGTCGGTGACCGCACCGCTGGCGATGCGGTCGATCAGGTTGCCGCTGCCGCCGGCCACCAGCAGCGCCCCTGCGGTTCGCTCCAGCGGTTCCACCTGGCGCGCGAGGCAGACAAAGGTAATGGGCACCACCACCATGAAACCGATAGCGATGAAGAACACCCGCTGCCAGCCGCCTTCATCGGCCAGCAGCGAAAACGCGGCGCCGGTGTTGAGCACATGAACCAGGTTGAACCAGGTCGTGACCTCGACGGCCGTGCCCAGCGCGATGGTGCTGGCGAACCAGGCTTTGCTCAACTGGTCCAGTGCCAAAAGAAAGGCCACTGCGGTGAGCCAAGCCAGACGGGGACGATCCCGCCAGGGAAATGCAGACATGAAAAACACCCTGAAAGAACGGACATCACCAGCCGCGAGGGCTGGCGCGTTTCACAGGGATCGGAGCGGTGCGGCGCTGGGCGCCGTCAAAAAAACCGAACCCTGGTCAGGCCAGGGTGGGCCACTGCGGCCGTTCGGGCCGCTCAACGAGCAGGACTTCGGTCCAGGGGCTGGCCACCATGTGCAGGCGGGTAGCTTCGTTGCTCGGGACGAAGGACGAGCACGCCGGAAGGGCCAGAGCGCCTGAGTGACAGCTCCCACAATGGGAGTGCTGTGCATGGGATTCGCCGACGTGGTTGTCGGTGTTGGCCAGAGCAGGCGCGACTGTCAGAGTGGCATGCGCGGAAGCACAAGGCTCATGCACACAAGGCTCGCGCTCGACCGCTCCCGCCCACTGCAGGGGCAGGCAGAACAGCATCAAGAGGGTGAGCAGGATGACGCGCATGACCAAAAGATTTTACGGCGCTATCGCTGGGTGGGATACGCAGCCCTGGTTTGCCTCAGGTTGTTCGGCTGTCAGGTGAGGACTGGAACTGGCGAATGGTGGCCCACATTTTCGGGGTCACCGCCATGGGCTGGAACGCACTGATGTTTGCGCGACCGGTGTTGCCCAGCGGCAGACGGCCGAGAAGATGCCCAAGAGGCACCAGGAGCAGCCTCAGGAGTTGTCCGTTCAGCTCGGCAAGGTCGCGCGTCCGCCAGGCGAGCCTGAGCATGGCCCAGTGAGAGCGTGCATGCGGGAGCAAACGCGTCTGCCCCAGAACATGCATGGCTTCGAGCAGGTGCCAGGCTTGAGCAACATCGTGATGGTCAAGGCGCCGGTAAGCCTGTGACAGCCGCTCGAAGGTGTGCGCGTCGAACGCCTCCATCCTCACGGACTCAGTGGGCGTGGCCATGGTGGTCATGCCCGTGGTCACTGGCATCTGCTGTTCCAAGTTCTCCCCTGGCCTGACGCAACACCTGCCAGCCACCATGCAAGGCCAGCCCCGCCATCAGCGCCGCCACGAGCAGGTCTGGCCAGGCGGTCCCCGTACCAAAGACTCCCAGCGCGGCCAGGAACACGGCCACGTTGCCAATGGCGTCGTTGCGGGAGCACAGCCAGACGCTGCGCATGTTGGCGTCGCCCTCGCGAAACGCATACAGCAGCCAGGCCACCGAAACGTTGGCCAGCAGCGCCAGCAAGGCCACCACGCCCATGGTCGGCGCATCGGGTACCCGGCCGTTCCAGACCGCCCAGACGGCGCTGCCCAGCACATACAGACCAAACCCCATCATGCTGAACGCTTTGAGCATCGCCGCCCGAGCGCGCCAGGCAAGCGCAGACGCCAGCACAGCCAGCGACACGCCGTAGTTCAGCGCGTCACCGGCAAAGTCGATGGCATCGGCCAGCAGGGACAGCGAACCGGATGAGAAGCCCGCACCCAGCTCGACCAGGAACATGGCGGCATTGACGATCAGCGCGATCCACAGCACGCGTCGGTAGCGTGGCAGGTTGGTGATCTGTCCGGGGGCGGGGCATTCGTGTTCACAGCAGTGGGCCGACATGGAAACTCCTTCAGAATGCCGGTATTGGAAACCCTGGAGCGACTCCAAAGTCAAGCCGTCCCTCCAACTGACCGGAGAAACCCCATGCGCATCAAGGAACTGGCCGAGGCCACTGGCGTGGACGTGGACACCATTCGCTACTACGAAAAACAAGGCCTCCTGCCGGAACCGGCCCGTCAGGACAACGGCTACCGCAACTACGAAAACACCCACCTGGAGCGACTGGCCTTCATCCGCCACTGTCGCGCACTGGAGATGCCCCTCGCTGATATCCACCGGCTGCTGGGCGCGCTGGACGCACCGGGCGAGCCACACCCGGACGTGGACAGGCTGGTTCAGGAGCAGATCGACAAGGTGCGGGCGCGGCTCAAAAGCATGCACGCGCTGGAAAAGCAGCTGTTGCTGCTCAAGGCCAGTTGTGGCCGTTGTGACGACGAAGGAACGGACTGCGGCATCCTCAAAGAACTGGTGGCTGCCGCGCATGGCGAAGCGTGTGCGTGCCATGCCCATCTTGCGCACTGACCCAACATGAAGACCTTTTTGCTGTATTTCGCCACCGCCTTGGCCGAGATCGTTGGCTGCTATCTGCCCTGGTTGTGGCTGCGCCAAGGAGGTTCAGCGTGGTTGCTGCTGCCGGCGGCGGCCAGTCTGGCACTGTTTGCCTGGCTGTTGACTTTGCATGATGCGGTCTCGGGCCGTGTTTACGCGGCCTATGGCGGGGTGTACATCGGCACAGCCATCGCTTGGTTGTGGGCGGTGGATGGTGTCCGACCGACAGCCTGGGATGCAACCGGTGCGGCAGTGGCCTTGTTGGGCATGGGGATCATTGCGTTCCAGCCACACTGACCATTTCGGCGCATGGTTGGCTCATCCTCCAGACAAGCCGACCAACTGTCGCTTGAGTGCTTCATCATCGAATGGCTGCTTGTTGCCTCTTCGAACATTGGCGCGTCATGAAGGAATGTCCGGGTCCAGCCTCTAGCGGGTCCTGACCGGCCTCAGGCAAGTGTGCAGCGGTTGCGGTCCCCGCTTCGTCGAACTTGGCGCCCAAGAGCAGCCATTCGACGTTAGAAACGGGTGGAACGGCGGCGCAAATTGCGCCTGTATGCGCTTCACCGAGCCTTCAGTTTATCTAGCTGTTCTGCGCTCGGCGCGTGGAACTCAGTCTTCGTGCCAAATGACTTCAGGACGCCAGCCTCCATCGCAAAGGCGGTGGTGTGATACAGCCTGCCGCCAAATCCTCCCATGGCCACCCCCACATCGTTGCCTGCGTAGACGTTCTTCTCGCCGGCCAGCACCCAGACTGGTTCCAGCCCCGCGCTTGCAAGCTTGCTTATGAAGTAGTCGCGGGACGCCACGCCGGCCCCAGAACCGCGCCAACGCAGTGAGGGGTCCTGCCACCGCACGATGCCGCCAGCGTCGACGTACTCCGGCAGCTTGCCGCTACGCAGATGCAAGTCCAGCGCCTTGATGACGCCCGACGAGGGAAGGTAGAGGTTGAACCCTTCGTCGACCGAGTTGTCATTGCCGCCCTCGGCGTTCAGGTTCTCCACGATGCCCGCATACGGCGTCTTGATGCCAGCGTCGACGTTCGGTTCCAACTCGATTGGCTGTGGGTCGCGCCATCCATGCTCGCCCAAGAACGAGAGCAGGGTGCCGCTTTCCCGCAAGCGAGAGGCGTCACCACGGTGCCCGCCAAACAGTTCCTTCGCCAGCCGGGGGCCGCTGCCTAGTGCGGAGACCATGCAGATCACTCGTGACCAAGTGTCAGCGTGTGTGCGCCTGCCCTGCCCCGGTACGGTCCAGCGACGAAAGCCGTAGACCGTCAGCCAACGCTCGCCATCGGGGCTGGTCACCTCGATTTGATCGACGTCGTTGCACAGGTCACTCTCTAAATGTACCCATGCGAGAAGCAGTTCGATGTCTCCAGACGGTAGGCGGGGAGCAGACGGGGTCCACCATGTAACTGGCGTCACCGCCCAGCCGGTTTCGAGGGTGCTTCGAACTAGGAGGGATGGGTCCAGGTCTCTCTTCATGTCGCGACCGTATGGACCTGGCTCGAATGCCCTCAGCTTGCCTTCGTCTCCCCACGAGCACATAGCCAAATTGTCGGTCAAGCGTGCCGTCGCTTCAGAGAGTGCGATGTACTGGTACTTCTTGCCGACGCGCTCCACGCGGTGCCTGCCCATGCGGTCGTGGCTGATACTCCCGCCCCTCTCGAAGTTCTCGAAGAGATCTTCGGTCCACCCGAGCTGGTGCGCGCGCTCGCAAATCCACCGCCGTACTGGGCCGTGATCGGGCTCCGAAGGGCGCCGGTTGTCGTCCTGCATGCGCGTGGACTCAAGAAAATGATGTTCCGCGAATATTGCGTACTCGGTGCGCAGCTCTTCGGACAGCGTGTCCTTGAACGCCTCGTTGGCTTGAATAACCTCCGCCCAGAGGCGCTCAGTCTTGCCCGTACCCTTCATGTCGATTGAAAAATGCAGCGGCTGCAAGCGGTAGTCGACCGCCAGCCTACGAAGCGCAAGGTAGGCCTTTTGCTGCTCGGGGGTCGCCTTGTCTATCAGCGCGTTTTCCCAGCGCTCGAAAAGCTCCTTCGTGGAATGGCCGACTAGGGTGCGCGGCGCGTCTACGATGTCGTGTAGCCAACAGCGCAGGGTGTAGTGGCCGAAGTCACCGTGCTCGCTCGTGGAGGAGCAAATCGAGTCTCCGTATCCCCTGCCGCAGTACTTCTCGAGGTCCTCTTCCGTCACGGATTCAAGCGGCCAGGCTGACTTGAACTTCGCCCTGCATGCGTTAAGGTCGACCTCCGTCGGCAACTGGCCTGCAGCCTGAGCGTAGAGCAGGACACCGAACGCATAGTCCCGGGCCATCAGATTCAGCGGCGGCTGCTTGCCTTCGGCAAAGTAGTTTTTCCAGACTGAAGCGGCCAGCACCCCGCAGTGGGCTCGGTCCATGCCCTGCATCGCAGCGCCATAGCAGGCGGCGAGGAGGCGTTCTGTGATGTACGGGTCGTCGATATCAGTGAACTGGTCGAGGAGGTCCGCAGCTTGAATGAGCTTGCTAGAAAGCAGGTTCACGAGCGCCTTGGTGGCGCGGTCGCGCACAGCACGATTGCTGGTCGAAAAGAACCAGGTTAGCGTGACCGCTGCAAGCCATCGGCGCTGCTCATCGACTTCGTTGGCGTCAGCCTCCCAGGCCCAGTCAATGAGCGAGACGACTGCGCCGCCCTCGTCCAGGTCATCCTGCGCAAGAAACACCGACCATGCAGCGTCTCTGTGTGGCATCGGGCGCTGCCACAGGTCCTTGTGTAGCCAGTTGGCGTTGAACACATTTTCAGGCTCGGTACTGACCAGAAGAATCAAGCCGTAGGCCGAGCGGCCGGTGGCCTCGCATAGTTTCTCCACCCATCCGGCCGTTCTGCGTGTGAACGCCTTGGGTCTCCGCCATGCCAGCGAATTTTCGAAAGCGTCGCGGAGCGAAGGGTCGTCGAGGGCCTCCTTGGGCAGCACATCGAGCAACTCGAGGCCGAACATCTCCGGCAGTTGCACTGCCAGGGCCTCGATGACTCCAGCAAATTGCCAGCTCTCGAACGGTTCGAAGTAGGCCACCAACGGTGCTCGGAGGAACGAGCCTTTGACGTCAGCTCGGTCAATTTGCTCGATGAGCCGCTTTGCGCGCAGATGGTCCGACAGCCGCTCGAACGTGAACCTGACAATTTCTCTATGGGCTCCCCCAGCCTGCCACTCGACGTCTTGGGTGAGAACGCCCTCTGACATGAACGCAGAAAAGAGGCTGCGGTCCGTGTAGCCCCCCGAGTTGTGGATGCCTTCCAGCAGCTTGATGGCGTCTTCCATGGGAAGGCTTCCGCCGTCGCCATGAGTAGCGCAGGCTTCCAAGAATTGCTCCAAGGCTTTGCGCGGAACCTTTAACTCGGGGATGAGCTTCAGCTCCCTCTGGACCTTGTCCGCCACCGCGGTCAGGTAGAAGTCGAAGATGGCGGAGACGCCGTCCATCCCCTTGGGCAACTGCTTGAGGCCTTCGGTTTCGAGATACTCGCAGCAGGTTCGAAGGAACAACGGGTTCTCGAACTCCCTCGCCAAGTTAGGAGAGCTTGGTCGCGCGATGCCACGGCGGTCGAGGTAGGCCTTTGCTGCGGTACTGGCATGGCCGGCAAAGCCGGGATGCACAACGAGTTCTAGGTCTTTCAGCGGAAGGAAGCGGTAGTACGTGCTGCGCACGGTCAGCACCAGGGCAAGTCGAGGGAACTTCTGAACCAGCCGTATGAACCCTGGCAAACGTGCCTCCCACAATGCGATGCCATTTCTCTCGTTCAGGGCGTCTATCGCCAACACGGCCCGGCAGCCGGCGGCCTCGGCTGCGGCGTCGAACGCGCCCAGGAAGTCGGCGGTTGTCACCTGGGCTAGGTCCAGCTGACCTCGGATTTGCTCCCAGGGGTCTCCGTCGGTCAGGCTTCCGCTGAGGACCAGGACGAAGGGGCGGCCTGCCTCGAGCTGCTTGTGTCCGAAGTCAGCGATGAGGTGCGATTTTCCGATGCCACCGGGGCCCGAAATGACCAGCTCCCGCTTGTTCATGAGCTGCCATCGCACGCTGGCGATTTCCTCGCGGACACGGTCGATCGCAGAATAGAGGTCGAACAGGTCTTTGCGTGGGATACTGCGGCTCTTCTCGGGGAGCTTGTCCTCGACCTCAGTGAGGGCATCGGAGACGCTGTCGATGGCCACGGCCACCATGTTCGCCCAGCTCTCCAGGGGCACCGACGCTTCCAATGCCGCGGGAGGCGCTTCTAGGCTTTGCAGCATTGTCTCGCAGGCCTGTCGTACTAAGTCGGCAGCAGACGACAGCTTTTCGCGCAACAAGCTACCGATCGCGCCGTCCATCTTGTACGTAATCTCGGCTGCCCAGGCCTCAGGCGCCGCGAGCAATTCCGGGTTACGTGCCACCGCCTGCAGAGCCTGCTGGATGGGCAGCTCCACGTGGCTTTCGGGGCTGTAGCGCTCACCCAGGTTGTGACGCTGCACGTCAAGCTTGTCTCGGAACCAAGCCGAACTGAACGTGACGGCGTCGAACCAGTAGCGTGCCCGCCCAGAGTACATGGGGTCGTCGCGCCCAAGGCGCTCGCCGATGCTGGACGCACTCCAGAGTTCGATTTCGATGACGCGGCCGTTGGCGGCTGCGTCGGCGACGCTCTTCTCGCGCCATCTCTCGTAGCGCTGAACTTCGCTGGCCTTCTTGCCAGATTGGTTGTCACGCAGGTCAACGGGCAGGCACACGATGAATTTCGCCAACAGCGGATGGGAGCTGAGTGCGCGCTTCAACGAGTCGGCCAGGTTGCTGACTTGTCCGTCGCCGAAGCCGTCGATGAAGTACTTCGCTTGCCAGCCAACTTCGTGACCGTCCGCGTAAGCGCGGTAGCACTCAAGCCCTTGGTCGGCCCCCGAGCCTTTGCGGATGAATCGGGAACCGGTCGCCGAGTCCTCCAGGGCGGCCAGCTGACAGCAGAGTTCTTCGAAGCCGCCGCTCCGAGTTCCTCGATGTTCACGAATACGTTTGAAGTCCAAGCTCAACACCACGCAACCTCCGTCTTGTTCTCCGGCGGCGTCCACGTTTCCACAAGACCGCCGCTCCCTTCCGAATGACTCTACAGGATGAATCGCCTCGGCCTTTCTAGGTATCCGTAGAAGGGAAGCTAGCGGTAGCGAAGCCGTTGTTGGTGAACTTCCGCTATCAGCCTTGAACCGACATCGTGGTGCCGAGGACGGGAGTGCAGCGTGTGCGGTCCTTCGTCCGCCGGAGCTGAACTTGCGCTGTCGGCCCGATACCGGTCACTGATATGCTCAACTCATAGTCGGAAGAACGTGAGCGTCCAGTCCGACCATCTTGAACACCCGCTAGAGTTATAGGAGCCTCGTGTCCACCTCAACTCTTGGTGGACACGTGAACACTATCCCTGATCAACAAGCCGGCAGTGGCCGGCGGCGTCGCATGCACAGTGACGATTTCAAGGCCGATGCAGTGGCGGCCTGCGCGCAGCCTGGCATGTCGATGGCCGCAGTGGCAATGGCCCACGGCATCAACGCCAACTTGCTGCGTCGGTGGGTGCACGAGGCACAGCTGAAGCCAAGAAGCGAGGTCGTGCGCGCAAACGTCGTGGATGGGACCAAGGCGCAGTAGTTGCTCTGGGCCTTCCAGGGATGGCTTCGGCAGCATATGAGCATCCTGCCAACAATGAACAGGGCGTAATCGTTCACCCGGAACACCTCAAGAGCGAGAAGACGCGAGAGCAGGTCATCGCGGAAGCCAAGGCTGCCATGCAGCAAGGACTTCTTTCTTATGGCGAGAGCAACTACCCAATGCCTGTGCCTAATGTGGGCCCAGGGAAAACTCGTCAGCAAGTGATCAACGAAATGCTGAACGAGTCACCTGCCGAACGCTCCGAGCGTCTGCGTCTCTACTCCCGGGGTTGATAGCCCCCAGTTGGTGCTCCAGCAGAGCACGTTGAATCCATTCTGTGGGATCGCTGGCGTCGGCCTGACTAACCTCGGGACAGCCCAGGCCGCCGTCCAATTTCCCATGACACCCCACCGCCGCGCACCGTCGCGGCGATCTGCTGTCCCAGCCGCTGCTCAATCACCGGCTTCCACGGCACCAGGCTGAATCCCATCCCGTCATCGAGCATCGCGTAGCGCCCGCTGGCGAGCATCACGCTGCGGCGGTAGATACCGGCCACGCGCTGGCCATCTGCCGCAGGCCGATGCTCCAGCCCGGTTTCGGCGGCAATGTCCTTCCCGGCCTGCGCCACTTCCCGATTGCGCATCACCGTCAGCAGATTGCGCGCCAGGAACACGCGCTGACCGCGCCGCTCGGCCAGCCCCTGTTCGGCCAGGAAATCGGCGCGTTGCAGCATCGCCTGCTTCGCCTCGCCGCCAAACCCCAGGTTGCCCAGCCCCGAGCCGCCGCCGATCAACTGCTGATCCAGCCAGGTAGCCCCAATCACGCGCGCCTGCCGCTCAATGGGCAGGTGCGATTTAAGCTCCACGGCTACGCCGCCCAGGCGTTGCGCATCGTACTGGCGGCCACGCTCGGGCAGGTCGTCGGGTACCTTCCACAGCCCCTCGGCAATACGTTCCACGATGCCGGCCCGGCGCAGGGCTTCCAGCCTGCGAACGTGCGCGGCAACGACTTCGTGCGGATCACGGCCGGCCTGCGCCTGACCTTGGGCAATTGCCAGGTGATGATCGGTTCTGTAGAGCCCATTGCTGGCCAGCGCAGCGATATTGCGATCTGCCGCCCGTACCTCGGCGGAACCACGTACTTCCACCACCGCGCCGGTCGGATAGTTTGCGGGTTCGTCGCGGGCGTTGAGCGCGACGTAGTGCGCCTTGCCGTCCACGCCGTCGATGACCAGATAGCTCCGGTCGCGCAGCTCGTCGGCCAGCCCCTTGGCGGCCCGCGGCCAATGATTGTTCTTCCATCGTCACCCGGCTCGAACACCGCCAGCTCGCGCGGCTGGCCGCCCATGGCCCGCTGCATGGTGCGGATGATGTCGCCACGCTCACCCAGAGCGCGCAAGGTCTTCTCGGCATCGGCATGGGTGGTCCAGGTGCCAGGCTGCGCTTCGTCGGCCAGGCCCAGGCGCTGCAAGCATTGCAAGCGGCCAATCAGCAGCAGACGCTGGCGTTGCAGCTTCGGTTCGTTGAAGCGTCTGACCTGCACGCGACCATCGTCGCCAGCTTCACGTTGCAGCGTGTGGAAGTCGACCACCATCGAGGTGTTCATCCGTGCGGTGCACGAGTACATCCTCTGGTACAACGAAAAACGGATCAAGATATCGCTGGGCTCCCTCAGCCCCATCGAGTACCGCGAAAGTCTGGGCTTAATCAACTAAAACCAGTCCAAGATTTACGCCGCACCCCCCCCGGCTCAGTTTTGCTCGTGATTCAACATGCAATGATTTTACGGCGCTGGCACTGGGGTGGAAACGCCGCCCTGGTGTGCTTCAGGTTGTTCAGCGGTCCGGTGGTGACTGGAACTGGCGAATCGTGGTCCACAGTTCCGGGGCCACCGCCATGGGCTGGAACGCGCTGATGTATGCACGTCCGGTGTTCCCCAGCGGGAGGCGACCGAACAGATGGCCAAACGGCACCAGGAGCAGCCTCAGGAGTTGCCCGCTCAACTCGGACAGGTTTCGCGTCTGCCAGGCCAGCCTGAGCATGTACCAGTGCGAGCGTGCATGCGGGACCAGGCGCGTCTGTCCCAGCACGTGCATGGCTTCGAGCAGGTGCCAGGCTTGGCCCAAGTCACGATGGTCGAGACGTTGGTAAGCCTGTGACAGCCGCTCGAAGGTGTGCGGGTCGAACGCCACCGTGTTCACGGACTCAGTGGGCATGGCCATGGTGGTCGTGCCCGTGGTCACTGGCATCTGCGGTTCCGAGTTCACTCCTGGCCTGGCGCATCACCTGCCAGCCGCCGTGCAAGGCCAGACCCGCCATCAGGGCCGCCACGAGCAGGTCTGGCCAGGCCGTGCCTGTTCCAAAGACCCCCAGTGCGGCCAAGAACACGGCCACGTTGCCGATCGCATCGTTGCGCGAGCACAGCCAGACGCTGCGCATGTTGGCGTCACCCTCGCGGAAGGCATACAGCATCCAGGCCACCGACACGTTGGCCAGCAGCGCCAGCAATGCAACAACCCCCATGGTCGGTGCATCAGGCACCCGACCGTTCCAGACCGCCCACAGCGCGCTGCCCAGCACGTAGAGGCCAAAGCCCATCATGCTGAAGGCTTTGAGCATGGCGGCCCTGGCACGCCAGGCCAGCGCCGATGCCAGCACCGCCAGCGAAACACCGTAGTTCAGCGCGTCACCGGCGAAGTCGATGGCATCGGCCAGCAGGGACAGAGAGCCCGACGAGAAGCCAGCGCCCAGCTCGACCAGGAACATGGCGGCGTTGACGAAGAGCGCGACCCACAGCACGCGGCGGTAGCGTGGCAGGTTGGCAATCTGTCCGGGGGCGGGGCATTCGTGTTCACAGCAATGGGCTGACATGGGATTTCCTGCGGGTTCAGAATGCCGGTATTGAAAACCCTGGAGCGGCTCCAGAGTCAAGCCCTGAATCCCACCGAACGGAGAAACCCCATGCGCATCAAGGAACTGGCCGAGGCCACAGGCGTGGACGTGGACACCATCCGCTACTACGAAAAGCAAAGTCTTCTGCCGGAACCGGCCCGGCAGGACAACGGCTACCGTGACTATGCGAGCGCCCACCTGGAGCGCCTGGCCTTCATCCGCCACTGCCGCGCACTGGAAATGCCGCTGGCCGACATCCGCCGGTTGCTGGGCGCGCTGGACGCTCCGGGCGAGCCACACCCGGATGTGGACCGGCTGGTTCAGGAGCAGATCGACAAGGTGCGGGCGCGGCTCAAGAGCATGCGAGCGCTGGAGAAGCAGTTGTTGCTGCTCCAGGCCGCCTGTGGCCGTTGTGACGACGAAGGCACTGACTGCGGCATCCTCAAGGAACTCGTGGCCGCCGCGCACGGCGAAGCCTGCGCGTGTCATGCCCATCTTGCGCACTGACCGACCATGAAGGCCTTGTTGCTGTACGTCGCCACCACATGGGCCTACACAGCAGCAACTCCAATCGACAGAGTCAACAGGTTCAAAGACAAATTTCAGTCAAAACTGTCATCTTCGGGCAATCTCGCGGTCACTCGTCCATTACTACATTGCTCCTGTACTCGGTACCGCGTTGCATCACCCGATCAACGTGAAACTTTCAGGAGCAACCATGATTCGCAAGTTCAACATCCTCGTCCTTTCGTTTGCAGCAACCATCCCGGCTTTTGCCATGGATGCGGCTCAAGCCGAAGCCAAGCAGACTGTCCCGCTGGTCAATGGCGAGACGCTCTACATTTTCAAGGACGGAAAGATGGCAAAAGCTGATCGATACGGACGCTCTGTATACCTCACGCAAGGTGAGGTCGTCCAGTCGGCGGACGGTCAAAAAATCAGCACGGTCGGCAACGAAATTGCGCGTCTTGACAACCTTGGACGCAAGGGCCACCAAAACTGATCTAGACATCGTGGCAGACGTAGCCACCCTACCTTTGGGGTGGCTTTTTATTTGCGATGAAGAATCACGATTGCAACAGACAACATGACCAGATAGTTGATGATCATGAGCCAAGGCTTGTTCCAAGCGACGCCATCAAACCCCCAGTAGGTCACCGGATAGAAACCGGGGATGGATAAAAATCGGCCGAATGGGTGAACACGTCGATTAGCACGTGGGACCACCAACCCAACAGCGGCAACCAGAAGCGGCTCAGCCAAAGCCAGAGTACCCCTGTGACGGCCCCCGCCACCAGCGCGCTATGCATTACGCAATGCAGGTGGTGGGTCAGGCCGGCGAGCAGCGGCGACATTGGGGGCTCGTACCCGGGCAGCGCATTGGCATAGGCCAGCAGCACACCCCAGCCCTCAGACGACGACAGCGTCAGTGCGACCAGCGGCGCAAGCTGGACCAGATCAGGCAACACCGCCAAGCCCACCGCCAGCCCGACGGTCCGGCGGTCCAGCGGCCGGTGCCAGGCCGCGGCGCCCAGGCCCACCCACAGTCCGTGCGCAAGGATGTCCATGACGCATGCCCTCTTGTGCAGTGAGTCCGTCCGCTATCGGTTACGCAACCGCAGCGCATTGCCGATCACCGATACCGAGCTCAGGCTCATGGCCAGCGCAGCAATCAAGGGCGACAGCAGCCAACCCGTCAACGGGTACAACACGCCAGCAGCAATCGGGATGCCCAGCGCGTTGTACAAAAAGGCAAACACCAGGTTCTGCTTCATGTTGCCCACGGTCGCTTCGGACAGCGCCCGCGCGATCGCGATCCCGCGCAGATCGCCCTTGACCAGCGTCACCTGCGCGCTGTTCATCGCCACGTCGGTCCCGGTTCCCATGGCCACGCCCACATCGGCCTTGGCCAGTGCCGGCGCATCGTTGATGCCGTCACCGGCCATCGCCACCACCCGACCTTCCTTCTGCAAGCGCTCGACCAGCAGCAGCTTGTCGGCCGGCTTGACCTCGCCATACACCTCGTCAATGCCCAAGCGGGTGGCCACTGCCTGGGCCGTGGTCAGGCCGTCACCGGTGGCCATCACGATGCGCAGCCCCGATGCATTGAGGGTTGCCAAGGCCTCGGGCGTGCTCGCCTTGACCGGATCGGACACCGCCAGCAGGCCCATCAACTGGCCATCCATCGCCAAGTGCATCACGCTGGCACCTTCTGCGCGCAGAGCCTCGGCCTGCGGCACCATCGCCGCGACCGAGACACCCATCTGCTCCATCAGCGCGGTGTTGCCCAGCGCCAGCTGGCGCCCAGCCACCTGGCCACGCACGCCGATGCCCGTGCCGGACTCGAAGTTCTCGGGTTTGTCCAGCACCATGCCGCGTTCGCGGGCGGCACGCACGATGGTTTCGGCCAGCGGGTGCTCGCTGCCCTGGTCCAGGCTGGCGGCCAGGCGCAGCACCTCGTCGGCGTCAAAACCGGTCGCGGGAATGGCGCGATCGAACGTCGGGCGACCTTCGGTCAATGTGCCTGTCTTGTCGATGATCAGGGTGTCGATCTTGCGCATGTTCTCGATCGCCGCGGCATCCCGGAACAGCACGCCATGCGTGGCGCCCCGACCGGTCGCGACCATGATGGACATGGGAGTGGCCAGACCCAGGGCGCAGGGACAGGCAATGATCAGCACCGCCACCGCGTTGATCAGGCCGAACACCCAGCGCGGCTCGGGGCCGAACAGCCCCCAGCCGAAGAATGTCAGCAAGGCAATGCCCACCACCGTGACGACGAAGTAGCCCGCCACCACGTCGGCCATGCGCTGCATCGGTGCCCGGGAGCGTTGTGCCTGGGCCACCATCTGCACGATCTGCGACAGCATGGTGGCCGCGCCCACGCGCTCACTGCGCATCACCAGCGCGCCGCTGGTGTTGAGCGTGGCACCAATCACCTTGTCGCCCACCCGTTTGGCCACCGGCATCGGCTCGCCCGTGAGCATGGATTCATCGACCGCACTGCCGCCTTCGGTCACCTCGCCGTCCACCGGCACTTTTTCGCCGGGGCGCACGCGCAGCACGTCACCCACATGCACATGGTTCAGCGGCACGTCCTCTTCGGTGCCGTCGGCGCGGATGCGGCGGGCCGTCTTGGGAGCCAATCCGAGCAGCGACTTGATGGCCGTCGAGGTCTGCGACCGGGCCTTGAGTTCGAGCACCTGGCCCAACAGCGTGAGCGAAATGATCACGGCGGCCGCCTCGAAGTACACGGCGACGCGGCCCATGGAAATGAACGAATCCGGGAACACCTGTGGCGCGACCGTCGCGACCACGCTGTAGACAAACGCGGCCCCCGTGCCAAGACCGATCAAGGTCCACATGTTGGGACTGCGATGCATCACCGACTGCCAGCCACGAGAAAAGAACGGCCAACCCGCCCACAGCACGATGGGAATGGACAAGAGGAGCTCGACCCAGCTCTGCGCGGACATGTCCATCCACTGGAGGCGGTGGCCAAACATGGCGAGCACAAACACCCCGGCGGTCAGTGGCAGCGTCCACCAGAAGCGGCGCTGAAAATCGCGCAACTCCGGGTTGTCGTCGTCTTCGATTTCCGGCAGCAAGGGCTCCAGCGTCATGCCGCATTTGGGACAGTTGCCCGGATGGTCCTGGCGAATCTCTGGGTGCATCGGGCAGGTGTAGACGGTGCCGGCGGTGGCTGGCGCAGAGTCCGCTGGTGCCGTGGACACGAGGTACTGCAGCGGGTTCGCCGCGAACTTGCCCTGGCACTTGGCACTGCAGAAGTAGTAGGGTCGCCCCTCGTGTTTCAGCGTGTGTGCCGACTGCGGCGTGACCTTCATGCCGCACACCGGGTCCTTGAGGTCGGTGGGCGACGCGGGCACGGTCGGTGGGGTGTGGCTGCTGTGGTGCTGGTGTGTGCTCATGTCCATGGGCCTACTGCTTGTCGTCCTGTGCGCGACCGGGTGCCTGCGGGTGCCGATCATGTCCTCCATGACCATTTCCATGCATCAGGTGCATCAGTGGGCAGGCCAGCAACAACAGATAGGGCCAGAAGCCCATAACATGGCCCCAGTGCTCTCGCAGCAGGTAGAAGCCCGCGATCAAGGCAGCCGTTGCCAGCGCCATGCCGGCCGGGCGCCGCCAGAAAGAAGGCACATGGGCTTCGTTATGGTCGTGGTTCATGGTGTCTGGTGCTCCGTTGCCTAGGCTTTGACTGCGTACCGCATCATCATTCCCGCCTCGGCATGTTCCAGCGTGTGGCAGTGAAAGACGTAGTCCTGGTCGCCGGTGTGCGGGTGCGAGAAGTCGATGGCGATCTTGACCGACTCGCCCGGCCAGACCTGCAGCGTGTCCACTACGCCCAGGTCCTGCGGCAGCAGACCGCGTGCCCCTGCCAGGGGACGGATCTGGTCCGGGCTGCCCAGGCGTTCGAGCACCCGGAACGAGAAGCCGTGCAAGTGCATGGGGTGCGGCATGCTGCGTTCGGCGTTCTCGATCAGCCAGGTCTCACGCGCACCACGCTGCACTGTCAGCGGCACGGCAGCGTGGTCGAACACGCCACCGTTGATCGTCCAGTGGCCTTTGCCGTCGTGGCCCAGTTGCATGCGGCGCGGGGTGCCCGCCAGTTCCACTGGTGCGGCTAGGCTGGACAGCCGGGTCGGCATGCGCCGGTCATAGAGCGCTTCGGTTGCCGTCAGGTCGATACGCATCAGCGCCCGCGCGTCGCCTTCCATCGCCATGGCGGCGGGCGCGGCGGCACCGAGGGCCGCGCCGTGCTGGCTGTGGTCCATCGCAGCCATATCGTGTCCACCCTCCTGGTGCATCGGATCGAAGGGCAGCGAGGCCAGGGTCACCGGCCGACCGCCTTCGGCTTCCCGGAAATCCACCAGCACATCCAGCCGCTGACCGGGCGAAAGGAAGGTCTGATCGATACGCACGGGCTGGGCCAGCAATCCCCCGTCCGAGCCCGCCAGGTAGAAGCCCAGGGCCCGGCCTTGTTGCAGGAACGCCAGCCGGTAGCTGCGCGCGTTGCTCCCGTTGAGCAGCCGGAAACGCACGATGCGGCGACCCGCCTTGAGCACCGGACGCTCGGTCAGGTTGACTATCATCCTGCTGCCCACCCAGCCACCAAAAGACTGGGCGGCGCTGGGCGCGTACTGGAGGCGTCCCTGTGCATCGAATTCCTTGTCCTGCAGCACCAGCGGGATCTCGGATTCACCCAGAGCCAGTGCCAGTTCCTTGCGCAGGGTGGCTTCGTCTTCGTCTTCGACGAAGAGCAAGCTGGCCAACCCGTGGTAGGCCTGCCGGGGAATGAAGCCGTGCGCATGGGGGTGGTACCAGTACATCGAGGACCGGTCCTGCACGGTGAAGGCGTAGTCCATCTGCTGGCCCGGCGCCACCACGTGGAGCCCGTTGCCGTCGTTGCGCGAATCCACGCTCAGGCCGTGCCAGTGGATGACGGTGGGCTGATCGATGCGGTTGATCAGCTTGACCCGCATCTGATCGCCCTGTCGGGCCAGCAGCGCCGGGTTGAGGAATTTCTTGCCGCCCGACTCCACGGCATAGGCCAGGACGGGGGTGCGCTGCCCCGGCAGCACCTCGATCTCGCTGCGGACCACATGGACTTCCTTGAAGTCCGTCACGGGCAGCACCCCGAAGAGGCCACTGGTGCCCGGCAGGCGCAAGGGGTTGAAAAAGCCCGTCGCCTGCGCTTCAAGGCGCAGGACCTCGTCGGTAGAAAGGCCTGACGGCGTGGCTGAGGCGGCCCAGGCACCCGGGTAGGCGGCTGCGGCCCCCATTGCGCCCATGCTGCCCAGAAACTGTCGCCGTGAAAACATCGACATCACACAATCTCCTGAACTGGATACGAAAACAAGAACAGCGTCAGAACGTCGGCGCGCTCACTGGGCGCCGGGTTTGGCGGGCGACGGCGGCATGCGCTGCATCATCATTTCCATCATGTTCTGCATCATGTCCATGCGCATCTCCATCATTTGATGGCGCTGGGTCAGGTCTGGCGTGGCCACTCCCGGGGTACCCATCCCCTGCATGCCGGCCATGCCGCCCATGGGCTTCATGCCTTTCATCATGTCCATGCCTTCTTGCATGGCCTTCATGTGCTCGGCCATCAGGGCCTCGCGTTCGGCCGGTGTCTTGGCGGCCGCCATCTTGGCGCGCAGCGACTGCATCGTGGCCATGTGCTCTTGCATGTGCTGCTGCATCTGCGGCATCGACGACATGCCCATGGGCATGCCTGCCTGGGGTGTGGCCGGCTGGGTCGCGGTGCTGGCCGCCGGGGTGGACGGGTGGTGCTGGGTGTGGTCGGCGGTTTGCTGCGCTGCGGCGGAGAACGCCGCACCGGCGACAGCCACGGACAGTAGGGCTCGGATCAAGGCGGACATGACGATTTCCTTTCGTGACAGAACGCATGGCGAAATGCCATGGGGTCACTGTAGGGATCGACCCGGGTCGGCAAGATGACCCGGAGATGACAAAAAAGTCAGGTTCAGCGCGGCGACTGCTGCTGGGCCTGCCGGTTGATGTCGTCGTGGTGGCGTCGGGTCTCTGGCGCCCATTGCGACTTGATCCAGGACAGCACGGCCACGATGTCGGCATCGCTGAGCGAATCGCCAAAGGCGGGCATGTTGGTGGCGTAGTCGGGCAAGCCGACGGCCTTCGCCACCCCTTCCTTGGTGATGCGAATCAGCACATCGTCCGGGTGGTGCCAGGTGTGGCCGCTTGAATCGTGGGGAGGTGCAGGCATTCGCCCATCGGCGCCTCTTTCGCGCCAGTTGGCTTGCCCCTCCAGATGGACACCGTGGCAGCTTGCACAGCGGGTCTGATAAATCAGCGCCCCCTGTTTGAGCATCGCAGCGTCATCCGTGCGAAGCATCCCGACAGGAACTGGCCGGAAGAGGTCCGCAGATTGCCACCAGAAAAAGGCTGCGGAAGCCCCGGCGAGTGCCAGAACGACCGCAGCTGAACGGAGGAAACCTGTGCGCTGAAGAATCACTTCGCTGGCTGGATGTCGGTCACCGTCATCTGACCGTTCTCGTTCGTTGCCATGAACTGGATCCTGGCGCCGACGCTGGTCTTGTCCAGCAAGGCCTTGTCCTTGGCTACGAAGACCATGGTCATGCCGGGCATGTCCATGTGCTTGATGTCACCGTGCTTGATGGTGATCTTGCCGGCGTCCTTGTCGATCTTGCGCACCTCACCGTCGGTCATGCCGGGAGCTGCAGCCAAGCCCATCTTGGCGTGGTCCATGTTCATCTGGGCAAACACGGGGTTGATGGCGAAGGCGGTGAAGGCCAGTGCGCCCGCACTCAAAATTGCTCGCAGCTTCATCGTAAAGTCCTTTCGTTGAGTTGAGATCGCGAGAAAAAAGCTCAATTGGCCGCCACATTGACCTGGCCTTTCATGCCGGCCTCGTAGTGGCCCACATGCAGACAGGCGAAGTTCACCACGCCGGGCTTGGTGAAGCGCCAGATCACTTCACCCTGTTTGCCAGGCTTGAGCGAGATCTTGTTGGGTTCTTCGTGCTCCATGGTCGGGAACTTCTTCATGACTTCGTAGTGCTCCTTGAGTTCCTTTTCCGTGCCGAGGCTGAACTCGTGCGGCACCTTGCCGGAGTTCTTGATGACAAAACGGATGGTCTCACCCTTCTTCACCGACACGTTCGACGGTGTGAAGCGCATGCTGTCTGCAGCGTCCACCTCGATCGTGCGCGTGACCTTGGCTGCAACGCCCGGTTCGCCGATAGGAGACTCTTCGTGGTGGCCACCGCCGTGGGTGCCACCAGCGAAAGCAGCCGATGCGGCCAATGCTGCAGCAGCGAAAACAAAGCCGGCGCGGGAGGCGAAGTTGAACTTGAGAGAATTCATGGTTGTCCTTGGGTTTTGGTTGGGGAAACGGTTGAGGGAAAACAGTGGTGAGGCGTGCAATGGCCCATTTCAGTGGGACATGCCCTTGGCGGTGGGTTTGATCGCGGTGGCGGCAGCCGGTGTCGTGTCAGCGCTGGCCGCGGGGCGCGGCGTCGGGGGTAGTGCTCCGTTCCATTCGTAGGCCACGGTGCCCTCCGGGAACTTGTACGGCCCCGGGTCTTTGTAGTCACCTGGCTTCTGGTCCTTGCGCACCTTGAAGACCGTGAACATGCCGCCCATTTCCAGCGGGCCGAACTGGCCGGTGCCGGTCATCATGGGCGCCGTGTTGTCGGGAATCTGCATCTGCATCTCGCCCATGTCGGCCATGCCGCGTTCACCCATGAGCATGTAGTCGGGCGCGACCTTCTGG
>Ga0172382_10004099_pt1 | contig 22517 bp, 21 predicted proteins | sample Leawel138RmetaG_FD_122245 | JGI IMG/M metagenome (GOLD analysis project Ga0172382, IMG submission 122245) | Leachate microbial communities from a municipal landfill in Southern Ontario, Canada - Leachate well 138R metaG | ecosystem: Engineered > Solid waste > Landfill > Unclassified | place... | reverse complement strand
TCGCCGGCCGGCAGATCCGCCACTTGCCGGCGGACCAGCCGGCGGCTGAACTGTTTTGCGGCGGTCTCCTCGACCAGCAGGGCGGTAAACGCTTCGCTCATAGCACTCTCCTTGACGGTTGGGAAAAAACAGCAGGAACCAAAGGACGCCGGCTTGCTCTGGCCGGCCAATCCGTACTATAAATGCAGCATCCGGCAGAAACAAGTACCCACTTTTTTCTCAGGTAGTACCTTTTTGGATACCATGGAAAGGATATTGATGAGCGCGGAAGAAACACCCTACCGCTGCACGGTGGAAATCACCCTGAACGTCATCGGCGGCAAATGGAAGGCGCTGATCCTCTGGCATCTGGCGCACCGCACCCTGCGCTTCAGTCAGCTTCGGCGTCGGCTGCCGAAGGTGACGCAAAAAATGCTGACGCAGCAGCTGCGCGAGTTGGAGGGGGACGGGATGATCCATCGTCAGGTGTATGCCGAAGTGCCGCCGCGGGTGGAATATTCCCTGACCGGCGAGGGGCAAACGCTGGTGCCGCTCCTCGGCCAGATGTGCGACTGGGGCAAACGACACCTGGGTCGCCGGGACGCGGCAGGGGTGGCAGAGAAAGCGGCAATGGCCTGCGTCGCCGGGCGGTCGTCATGAAGAATTCGTTGAACGGCTGGCACGGCAGCATGCTGCGGGTGGACCTGAGCACCGGCGAATCGCGCCGGGAACCGATACCGGAAAGCTGGTTGCACGGTTATCTCGGCGGCCGCGGCCTGGGGGTGCGCCTGCTGCGCGACTTTTACCGCCTGGAACCCCTCGCCCCGGAGATGCCGCTGGTCTTTGCCGTCGGCCCGCTTTGCGGCAGCCCGGCGCCGACTTCGGCGCATCTGGCTGTCGTTTCGCGCTCGCCGCTGACCGGGACGATCTACGACTGTTCGGCCGGCGGGCGCTTCGCCTGGCGGCTGAAGAGCGCCGGCATCGACGCACTTTTCCTCACCGGCCGCGCGCCGCGCCCGTCGGTGCTGGCGGTTACTCCGCAGGGGGTGGAAGTCATGGACGCCGCCGCCTTGTGGGGGCGAAGGATCGAGGCGACGGTGGCCGCCCTGGCTGAGCGGGGGAGTGTGGCGGCCATAGGTCCGGCCGGTGAAAACAAGGTGCTGTTCGCCAACATTATAATGGGAGAAGGCAATTCCGTCGGCCGGGGCGGGCTCGGCGCAGTCATGGGAAGCAAGAACCTCAAGGCGATCGTCGTCGATGGCGACCGGAAAACCGTCATCGCCGATCCGCAGCGTCTGCAGGCCGCTCGCCAGGATGTCATGCGCCTGTTCAAGGCGTCGCCGGTAATTTTCGGCCAACTCGGCATCGCCGAGTACGGCACCCCGACTTTGGTCGATCTGATGCACCAGCGGCGCATGGCGCCGACGGAGAACTTTCGCCGAACCGTATTCGACGCTGCGGTCAACTATTCCGGACCGGCGATCCGCAGGGCCTTCGAAGTGAAGAAGGACGGCTGTTTCGGCTGCCCCATCCAGTGCAAAAAAAGCACGAAACAGGGGGAGCATCTTCCCGAGTATGAGACCGTTTCCCATTTCGGCGCCCTCAACGGCATCGCCGATCTGCACAGCATCGTCAGATCGAACAGCCTGTGCAACGAGTTGGGTATGGACACCATCTCCGCCGCCGCCACCCTTTCCGCCTGGGGGGAGGCGCAGGGTCGCTTTCCGACGGCGGAGGAGATGGGGCCGCTCCTCGAAGCCACCGCGCACCGGCGGGGAATCGGCGACCGCCTGGCCGAGGGCTCGCGGCGATGGGCCGTCGGCGCGGGGAAACCGCAGCTGTCGATGAGCGTCAAGGCGCTGGAATTGCCGGCCTACGATCCGCGCGGCGCTTACGGCATGGCCCTGGCCTATTGCACCAGCAATCGCGGCGGCTGCCATCTGCGGGCCTACCCCATCGCCCACGAAATCCTGCGCAAACCCGTTCCCACCGACCGTTTTTCCTTCGCCGGCAAGGCGCGCATCATCAAAATCGCCGAGGACACCAATGCCGCCATCGATTCCCTGGTCGCCTGCAAATTCTCCTTTCTCGGCGCCAGCCTGGAGGAGTATGGCGCCCTGGTTTCGGCGGTCACCGGGCACGAATTCTCGCCGCAGGATCTGAAAGACATCGGCGAGCGCATCTATCTCAGCGAACGATTCTACAACCTGGAAAACGGCTTTTCGATGGCCGACGATGTGTTGCCGGAGCGGTTCTTCTGCGAGCCGGGGAGCAGCGGCGAAGGGATCGAAGTCCCCGCCATCGACCGGGCGCGTTTCACCGAGGAGCTGACCAAATACTACCGCATCCGCGGCCTCACCGACGCCGGCCGTTTTGCCGATGCCGGGTTTCTGGAGCGTCAGCCGTGAAAAGACAAATCGCGAAATATAAAGAGAAACTGGCCGCCGATGGCAGCGCCGATCCACTGCGGATCGCCTTTCTCGCCAAGGACGACATCCTGATCGCCGAGGGACCCGCCGATCTCCTGCCGCTGGGCGAGGAAATTCTCGCCCGGCTGAATGTGGTTTGCGCGGTATTGGCCGAGCCGTCGTTGCCCTTCATCGACTTTCTGGTGCGCCGGGCCACGGGCGAAGAGCCCTGTCTGGTTCCTCGGGATACCGAAACCCGCACCTTCCTGCACGACATTCCGCTGTTGCGCCGCGCGGATCGCGGCGACAGCGAAAAAATCGCCGCCTTGCTGCGCCGGCGCAAGGGGATCATCGTCGAGGGTCTGGGGATCGTCGCCACCGGCGCTTTTACCCCGGAGCAGGCGTTCATTCATTACTGCTCGGTTTTTCACGCGGCCTTCGTCAAATATCTGCTCGATGTGCTGCAAGACGGATTTCTCCTTCCAGGCGAAGAGGCGGCCTTTGCCGACCTGCGACAAAGCTGGCTGCAGCCCATCGCCATCGGGGATTTGACCTTTGCTTCCGGCCCGCTGGAGGACCGGACAGCGATTCTTGCCGAGATCGCCCGCGTCGGCCGCTACACGGTGGGCAAGCGCTTGGTCGATTCGGCCTTCGGCAATATTTCCTGGCGCGACGGGCAGACGATACTGATTTCGCAAACCGGAGCGCATCTCGATGAACTGGCCGGCTGCATCGATCCGGTGCCGAACGACAACTCCTCCACCGCCGGGGTGACCGCCTCCAGCGAACTGGCGGCGCATCGCCGCATCTTCGAGGCGACGGGCGCCCGCGCCATTTTGCACGGGCATCCGAAGCTGGCCGTGGTGATGAGCATGCTGTGCGAACACCAGGCGGGGTGCAACATTGCCGACTGCTGGCGCCAGTGCCCGCGGGTGCGCTTCGTCGGCGGTACGCCGACGGTCGCCGGCGAGATCGGCGCCGGGGGTCTGGCCGAAAAGGTGGCGCCGGTCATCGGTGAAACCGGGCGCGCCCTGGTCTTCGGCCACGGCGTCTTCACCCTCGGCCGGAACGGCTTTGGCGAAGCTTTTGCGGCATTGGTCGAAGTGGAAAACTGGTGCCGGGAAGAATTCTGCCGCCGCCTTCAGCGGGAAACCTCGGGAACCGCCCGCTAGCTGCCGCCCTTCCACCCTTGCGAAAAACCCCGTTTGTGTTATAAATAGCGGATGTTTTTACTGAATTTCTCTTGAGGAGGCGCATGCAAATCGGCAATGGCTCCCCAGCGAGACCAGGTAATGGGTTCAGTGTTCGGGATTGCGCTCTCATCACTCTCGCGACGGGAGAACGGGCGCACAGTCTGAAGGAGTTGCGCGAGGGGTTGCTCCGGGTGCCGGTCGGGAGCCTGTATCATCACTTTTGGGGCAGGTTGCTGCGGCCACAGTTCGACGAGCCGGAATATAACAACGATTTCGCTTCCTGGGCGTGGCGGGGACTGCATGATCGGCCCCTGGCCGAGCGTTTGAGCATGGTGATCCCCACCGATTTCGACGATCTCGAAGGGGTGAGGCAGGAAGTTCTCGAAATTGTTCACCAACGTCTCGACGAAAGCGAACTCGCCCTCTGGTCGGCCGTCGATCAGGGGTTCTACTTTCTCCACGGCCAGGTGGTGGTGTTCAGCGCCGGCCTGGTCTTCGACCATCCGGCGGACATCGTCTCCTATCTGCCCTCGCTGTCCACCGGCAGCGTCTTTTTTCATTTCATCGACGCCCGCCGCAGGACTCCGCAACGCAACGACGATTTCAGTGCCTGGCTGGCGGGATTTGACGGCGAATTCGCCCCGCTGATCGCGGATTTGGCCGGTCTCGATCCGTATTTTTCCTCCCTGAAGGAACTTCGCCATCGGGTAAGCGCGATTTTCCAGCGGCATTTCGCGGGGAGCGCCTGAATGGAGATGCTGCCCGCCCAATTTTTGCAGAATTTCATCGACGAGTACGAGGCGGTTGCCGGCCGGGGGAGTATCGAGCATCTGCGCCAGCTGGCGGCGCCCCTCAAGGGGGCGCGGGTGGTGCACGTCAATTCGACGCGCGAAGGCGGCGGCGTCGCCGAAATTTTGCAGAAACTCGTCCCGTTCAAGCAGGCCCTCGGTTTGGATGCCCGCTGGGAAGTGATCGCCGGCGACAGGATTTTCTACGCGTGCACGAAAAAATTGCACAACGGTTTGCAGGGGGAGGCGGTGGCGGTTGGCGATGAAGAGTTGCGCGTGTATGAAGACGCCAATGCGGCCAACGCCGAAAACCTGCGCTCTTTGCTGGAAGAGGCCGATTTCGTATTCATTCACGATCCCCAGCCGGCGGCCCTGCTGGCGCAGTGTCCCAGGCGGCGGGGCAAATGGGTCTGGCGCTGTCATATCGACGCCAGCCGCCCGCATCCGCCGATCTGGAATTACCTGCGCAAGTGGGTCATGCCTTACGATGCCAGTATTTTCTCCCTGCCGGAATTCTCCCAGGCACTGCCGCATCCCCAATATATAATCGCCCCCAGCATCGACCCCCTCAGCGAAAAGAACCGGGATTTGCCGGCGGCCGAGGTGGGGGAACTCGACCCCCGCTTCGGCTTCGACAGCAATTTGCCCCTCGTTCTTCAGGTTTCCCGCTACGACCGATTCAAAGATCCCCTGGGGGTAATCGAGGCCTGTCGGATGGCCAGAAAGCTGGTGCCTCTGCAACTGGTTCTCGCCGGCGGCGGCGCGGCCGACGATCCGGAGGGGGACGCGGTCCTGCGCGAGGTGCAGGTGGCGACCGCCGGCGATCCGCACATTCACGTTCTGCTGCTGCCCAACTCGGCGCACCGAACGATCAACGCCCTGCAGCGGCGGGCCGATATCGTGCTGCAAAAGTCGCTGCGCGAGGGTTTCGGGCTGACGGTGACCGAAGCGCTGTGGAAGGGCAAACCGGTGATCGGCGGCGACACCGGCGGCATCCGCCTGCAGGTCTTCGACCATTACACCGGTTTTCTGGTGCGCACTCCGGACGGGGCGGCGCTGCGCATCCGCTATCTGTTGCACCGCGAAGATCTGCGCCGCCAGATGGGCGAACGGGCGCGGCGCTTCATCTGGGAAAACTATCTGCTTACCCGGCATCTGCGCGAGTATTTGACCTTGATGCTGGGGCTGCTGCACGGCCATCAGGAGCGGCTGGAGGCGATAGAATTCAGTTGATGCATTTTATTCGGATTCGGAGAAGGATCAGGATTCGGGAAAGGACAATGGAATGAGCCAGCAGCGCCTGATTGTGGTATCCAATCGTCTGCCGGTGGTGATCGGCCAGGAGAATGAGGAATGGCGCATTTCTCCCGGCTCGGGCGGGTTGATCACCGCTCTGGCGCCGGTGATGAATCGCCGCGGAGGAATGTGGATCGGCTGGCCGGGTTGCGGTGGCGAGGTTCCCCTGCACGAGCTGTTCGCGCGCTTTGGCGCCGAGCGCGGTTACCGCCTGCACGGGGTCATGTTGAGCGAGGAGGAGGTTCAGAAATATTACCTCGGTTTTTCCAACGAGACCCTCTGGCCGTTGTTTCACGACCTGCTTGGACATTGCAATTTTAACCGGGAGAACTGGCTGAGCTACATCGAGGTCAATCGCCGCTTTGCCGAAACGGTGGCCGCTGCGGTCAGCGAACAGGACCTGGTCTGGATCCACGATTACCAGCTCTGTCTGGTCGGCGAACAGATGCGCACACTCGGCGTGCGCCAGCCCCTCGCGTTCTTTTTGCACATTCCTTTTCCCTCCCTCGATCTGTTTCGCCGCCTGCCTTGGAAACAGGAGATCATCCGCGCGCTGGTGGCGTACGATCTGATCGGCTTTCAGACGCTGCGCGACCGGCGCAATTTCGTCCAATGCGCCGTCGCCCTGCTGCCGGAGGTCGAAGTAATCAGCCGCCAGCGCCATTACACCCTGCTGCGCCACGGCGAGCGGGCGATCCGCGTCGGGCATTTTCCGATCAGCATCGATTACCGCGAATTCAACGAGGCCGCGCGGTCGCAAGAGGTGGCCGAGGCCGCCTGGTACCTGCACGAAAATCTGGAAGGGCGGCAGTTGATGCTGGGGATCGACCGTCTCGATTACACGAAGGGGGTGCCCGAACGGTTTCTCGCCTTCGAATGGGCGCTGGAAAAATATCCCGATCTGCGCCGGGCGATTTCGCTGCTGCAGGTTGTCATCCCGAGCCGCACCGATGTCCCGGAGTATCAAACGCTGAAGGAACAGCTCGATCAACTGGCCGGGCGGATCAACGCCCGATTTACCGAACAGGGGTGGGTGCCGATCCATTACGTTTTTCGCAGCCTCGACAGGGTGCAATTGCTGGCCCATTACCGGGCCTCGGAAATCGCCCTGATCACGCCCCTGCGCGACGGCATGAATCTGGTCGCCAAGGAATACTGCGCGAGCGCCGTCGACGGCAACAACGTCCTGATCCTGAGCGAGTTCGCCGGCGCCGCCGACCAGTTCGGCCGCTGGGCGCTGCTGGTCAACCCCTATGATCTCGACGGCGCCGCCGACGCCATTCACCGCGCCTTTACCATGGGCGCCGAAGAGCGCCGCGAGCGCATGCTGCACCTGCAGGCGGAAGTGCGGCGCAACGACGTCCATCGCTGGGTGGCGCGCTTTCTCGATACGATGCTAGGCAAACGCTAAACAGGATTTGCGTCAGGCCCTTTTTCCAGCCAGTTCCGCCACATCCGCGACCAGCCGCCGGATGTCCCCCTCCGTCGTACTCCAGGAACACATGAAGCGCGCCTGCCCGGTGCCGATGAAGGTGTAAAACCGCCAGCCGCGGTCGCGCAGGGCTTCGAGCAGGCCCTGCGGCATGGCGGCGAAAACGGCGTTGGCCTGACAGGGGTGGACGATCTCGATCCCGTCGATGCCGGCCAGCTCGGCGGCCAGTTGCCTGGCGCGGGCATTGGCATTGGCGGCGTGTCGCAACAAGGCGCCGTCGCGCAGAATGCCGATCCACGGGGCGGAAAGAAAGCGCATCTTTGAGGCGAGTTGGCCCGCCTGCTTGCAGCGGAAGTCGAATTCATCGGCGAGGGTGCGATCGAAAAAAACGACGGCTTCCCCCACCGCCATGCCGTTTTTGGCCCCGCCGAAGGTGAGCACATCGACCCCCGCCTGCCAGCTCAGCTGACGCGGCGCGACGCCGCTGGCAACCACGGCGTTGGCGAAGCGCGCGCCGTCCATATGCAGACGCAGCCCGAGGCGGCGACAAAGATCGCCGGCCGCAGTCAATTCCGCCGCCGTGTAGACGGCGCCGAGTTCGGTGGACTGACTGATGGAGAGGGCTCGCGGTTTCGGGTAATGGATGTCGCTGCGCCGCTTTACCGCATGCTCCACCGCCGGCAGGTTGATCTTGCCGTGTTCGCCAGGCACGACCAGAATTTTGGTGCCGTTGGAGAAAAATTCGGGAGCGCCGCACTCGTCGGTTTCGATGTGCGCGAGTTCGTGGCAGATGATGCTGTGGTAAGAATGGCATAGTGAGGACAGGGCGAGGGAATTGGCGGCGGTGCCGTTGAAAACGAAAAAAACCTGGCAATCGGTTTCAAAAAATTCCCGCAGCAGGTCGCAGGCCCTGGCGGTCCAGGGATCGGCGCCGTAGGAGGCGGCGTAACCGCTATTGACCTCCTCCATGGCGGTCCAGGCCTCGGGGCAGATGGCGGCGTAATTGTCGCTGGCGAATTGATGATATTCCGCTACGGTATTCGGCATGCGGGGCATGGGAGATCTCCTTTCGGCGGCTTGCCGGGAGCGTAGCAGATACCCGGGGCGGCGGGCAATAATGTTTGCACTCAGTCCGTGGGGTGGAAATATGCCACATCTGTAGTGGCAAAATCAAAAAACGTTTTGCAAATTTGCGAATAGCTGACAAAAATGCAGATAAAAAAATAATGATTGTAACTCTGCGTATTTAGCCGTTGCGTGCCGGAGGCGGGCGGGAGCGGCGGCGAAAAATGAATTCCTTGGATTTGCAAAAATGCAAAAAATCGAAAAAGTCAAAAGCGCCGGAGGAAGAAAATTTACAAGATCAAGTGGCCGATTTCATGTGCTTTTTTGATTGTATCGAAACTTATAAAACATTGGTATACTGATTGCTAGCTGGTAGGCCATTGGAAAAAAACGATACTCTCAACAGGGAGACACATTATGCGTGCCAGAATCAACGACAGCGAAATAGAGTATGAAGAATACGGCAGCGGGCCGGCGGTGCTGTTCCTCCACGATTACGCCTCGAATCGGGAATTGCCGGAAGCCCAGACAACCGGGCTGGTAAAGGCCGGCTACCGGGTGATCTCGACCCACCTGCGCGGCATCGGCAAGGGAGAGGCCGAGGATTTCGAGCCATCCAGCCACACCCGCGACGCGATAGCCCTGTTCAATTATCTCGGCATCGGTCGCGCCGTCGTCTTTGGGATATCCCGCGGCGGCCTGGTGCTGCTCGATCTGCTGGAAAGATATCCCGACCGGGTGGCCGCCGCCAGCATGGTCCTCTCGCCGGAAGCGGTGCGCGACGTGCGCCGCCTGGCAAAATGTTCGCTCATCCGGAAGGCGCTGCGCGAAGGTAAACTGGACCAGCTGAAAAGAACGCTGCTCGCCGCCCTGGCGAAAAAGCCTGGGGACGTCCGGGCTCTTGCCGCTCTCCAGCCGCTGCGCAACTGGATTCAGCTTTTGTCCAGCCGCAAAGGGCAGAAGCACAGCGAGGGGCGCAGCGAGTTGCTCGCCGGCCTGGCGATCCCGCCGATGCTGATGACCGAGGAGGGTGCCGAGCCGGTTCCGGCCGTCAAATCCTCCATGAGGTCGCGTGGTTGGCAAAAGATCAAGGGGATCAATTCGCACCTGGCGGCGTTTCTCGATTCCCTTCTGCCCCATGACGAGGACGAGGACGAAGAGGAGATTTTCACCGGCCAGGCCTAGAAACCGCCCGATCACCAGCAAAAGCCGCCGCCAGTTTCGACTGCCGGCGGCTTTTTGCATGGAAACGGATCGCTTCAGCCGCAGGCCAACTTGCTGTATAGTCCGGAAGGTGGCATTCATCGCAGGGGAAGAAAGGCTTTGGCATGTCGGATCCGCGGGATGATTTACGGGATTTTCTTGCTCGGCTTGAACGCTGCGGCGCTTTGCGCCGGGTCGGGATGAAAGTCGATCCGGTACTGGAGATTGCCGCCATCACCGAACGGGTCTGCAAGCGGCCCGGAGGCGGCCCGGCGCTGTGCTTTTCGGCGGTGCTGGGGCACGATGCGCCGGTGTTGACCAACCTGTTCGGCTCCGCCGAGCGCATGGCCTGGGCGTTGGGCGCGGCGCACCTGGAGGAGGTGGCGGGGCGGTTGGCGCGTGATCTGGCGCTGGCTGGCGAAGGGCCGGCGAGCGACCGGCTGCGCCGGTTGACCGAAGCCCAGGCCTGGCGGCCGCTAATGCGCACCAGCGCCCTTTGCCGGGAAAGAGAACCGGCGCCGGATTTGCGCCGGTTGCCGGCCCTGCAGGGTTGGCCGGGGGACGGCGGCCGTTTTCTCACGCTGCCGCTGATTTTCACCCGCGATGCCGAAACCGGCCGTTTGAATTGCGGCATGTACCGGATGCAGATCTTCGATGCGCGCACCGCCGCCCTGCACTGGGGGGACGGCTCCGACGGCGCCCGCCATGCCCGCTCCTGGGCGGCGCGCGGGGAGCGCATGCCGGTGGTGGTGGCGCTGGGGGGCGATCCGGCCCTGATCTACGCCGCCGCCGCCCCGCTGCCGTCGGCGGTCGAGGAGAGCGCCTTTGCCGGTTATCTGCGCGGGGCGGCCGTGGAGATGATTGCCTCCCGCGATGGGGCGCTGCCGGTCCCGGCCACCGCCGAGTTTGTCCTCGAAGGGTACGTCGCGCCGGGCGAAGTCCGGCCCGAAGGTCCCTTCGGCAACCATACCGGATTCTATGCGCCACCCGCCCCGGCGCCGGTTTTCCACCTGGAACACCTCACTTGCCGGCGCCAGCCCCTTTATCCCTGCACAGTTGTCGGGCCGCCGCCGATGGAAAACCTCAATTTCGTTCTGGCCAGCGAAACGATTTTTCTGCCGCTGCTGCAAATCGATTTTCCGGAAATCCTCGCCATCCATTTTATTCCCCAGGGCGCTTTTCACGGCTGCGCCCTGATCGCCGTGCAACCGGCGGTCGCCGGCAAGGGACTGGAGCTGATTCGCCGCCTGTGGGAAACGCCCTTCTTTCGCCGCTCGCGGCTGCTGATCACCGTCGATGACGGCGTCGACCTGCATGCCGGCGACGCCGTTCTCTGGCGTCTCGTCAACCAGATCGATGCCGATCGCGATCTTGTCGTTTCCGCCGGACGCCTCGGCATCGACGGCACCGGCAAGATTGACCGGGCGCTGGTCACCGGCGATCCCGCTGTCGCGCGGCGGGTGGCCGAGCGCTGGGCGGATTACGGCATTGACTGACGCATTTCTCCCCACCGGGAAAAATTTTCCTTGGCGATTGGGCAACTTTTTCGCGCCATTGCCGCCCGCCGGCAACCGTTCGCGCCGAATTCTCCTTCTCCGAAAATCTCCCATGCGAAGGTCTAAAAGCGCCAATTTACTGGTCATTGTCGCTTCTTCGGGTATCATTAATTTTTATGGGTGATCCGATGCAGAAGCAGGCCGCCGAATCGGCAAAAATGCAGGTGTCCGTTGCGGACGACGAAGTGGTGCTCACCTTCTCCGGCCGCCTGGATGTGGAAACGACGGCGGAGCTGTGGCGGCGCTCCACCGCCCTGCTGGAACAACATCGGCCGTCCCTGCTGCGCATAGAGGCGGGAGCGGTCGATTACTGCGACGGCGCCGGCATCGGCCTGCTGGTGGAGCTGTGCTGCCGCCAGCACCACCGCAATGGCAAATATCGGCTGTGCGACCTGGCGCCGCAGTTCCGACAGATGTTCGATCTCTTCAACCCCGCCGCATTACCCACCCCTTCCCGCCCCAAAGCGCAGCCCGCACACCTACCGGAGGAGGTCGGCCGCGGATCCTGGCGCGTTTGGGAATGGCTGCGCGATCTGGTCGCCTTCATCGGCGAGCTGACCGTCGCCACCCTGGACACCTTGCGTCGGCCCGGCCGGATTCGTTGGCGCGACAGTCTGCTGATCGCCGAAAAGGCCGGCGTCAACGCCCTGCCCATCGTTTTGCTGGTGAGTTTTCTCGTCGGACTGATCTTGGCCTTTCAGGCGGCGATTCCGATGCGCCAGTTCGGCGCCGAAATCTATGTGGCCGACCTCATCGGTCTTTCCATGCTGCGCGAGCTGGGGCCGCTGATGACCGCCATGGTCATGGCCGGCCGCTCCGGCTCGGCCTTTGCCGCCGAGTTGGGGACGATGAAGGTGAACGAGGAACTCGACGCCCTGCAGACGATGGGACTCGATCCGGTGCGCTTTCTCGTGGTGAACCGGGTTCTGACGGCGATGGTGATGATCCCCCTGCTTACGGTTTTCGCCGACCTGCTGGGCGTGATCGGCGGCGGCGTCGTTCTGCTCTCCCTCGGTTATTCGCTGGTCACCTATGTCAATCAGCTGCTGGGCGCGGTCACCTGGGCGGACATGGCCGGCGGGCTGTTCAAATCGATCTTTTTCGGCCTGATCGTCGCCGCTCTCGGCTGTCTGCACGGGCTGCAAACAAAATCCGGCGCCAGCGCCGTCGGCGATTCGGCGACCCGGGCGGTGGTCAGCGGCAATATCCTGATCATCGTCGCCGACGGCATTTTTTCCGTCATATTTTATTATCTGGGGATTTGAGGATGGAAAGGGAGGTCGTTGTCCGCGTCGAGCACCTCAGCGCCGCCTATGAGGAGGAGAATATTCTCAACGATATCTCTTTCGACATCTACCGGGGGGAGGTTTTCATCATTCTGGGCGCCTCGGGCTCGGGCAAGAGCACCCTGATGAAGCACATGATCGGCCTGCTGCGGCCGGTGGCCGGCCGGGTGCTCATCGAGGGGCGGGATATCGTCGCCAGCAGCGGTCGCGAGCGCCGGGAAATCCTGCGCCGCATTGGCGTTACCTACCAGAGCGGCGCTCTTTTCGGCTCGCTGACCCTGTTGGAAAACGTCTGTTTGCCGCTTGAGGAATTCACCGACCTTCCGGCCGAGGCGCGCCGGCTCATCGGCATGCTCAAACTCAGCCTGGTCGGTCTGGAGCAGGAGGCCGACCGTCTGCCGGCCGAGGTCAGCGGCGGCATGAAAAAACGGGCCGGCATCGCCCGCGCCATGGCCCTCGATCCGCGGATTCTGTTTCTCGACGAACCCTCCGCCGGTCTCGACCCGATCACCTCGGCTGAACTGGATCAACTGATTCTGCGCCTGGCCGACAGTCTGGGGATTACATTTGTCGTCGTGACGCACGAATTGCCCAGCATCTACGAAATCGCCAACCGGGTGATCATGCTCGACAAGCGGACCCGCTCCGTCGCCGCCATCGGCGCCCCCGGCGACCTGCGGGACCACAGCGACGATCCGTATATCCGTCAGTTCTTCCGGCGGGAAACGGCCGCGCCGCAAGGGCGGGCGGCAAGGAAGGAAGTCGAGGAGCCCTGCCGATGAGAAGACCCAACTATTTCAAAATCGGCCTGTTCGTTCTGAGCGCCGCCGCGATTCTGGTCCTGGCGATCGTTGCCTTCGGAGTGGGCGCCCTGTTCGAGAAGCAGGTCATCGTCGAAACCTATTTCACCACCTCGGTGCAGGGGCTCGATATCGGTTCGCCGGTGAAATTTCGCGGCGTGCAGGTCGGCCAGGTGCGCGAAATGAGCGTGGTCCGCCTGGCGTATCCGACCCGCCACCGTTACGTCCTGGTGCGCATGTCCTTGAAAAAGCAGGCGTTTCTCGGCACCGGCGAGCAGGTTACCCGCGCCGAAATCCGCCGCGAGGTCGATGCGGGCCTGCGCATGCGCCTCAGTTTTCAGGGGGTGACCGGCGCCGCCTACATCGAAGTGGATTACCTCGACCCCGAGCGCAACCAAGCGCTGGAAATCGACTGGCAGCCGCAGTACCCCTACATTCCCGCCGCGCCCAGCATCATCACCCGGATAACCGACGCGGTGGATGGCATTTTGCGCAATCTCGACAAACTCAATATCGAAGGGATCGCCACCGGTTTGCAGGAGACGCTTTCGACCCTGAACCGGACTTTGCAGCAGGCCGATATCGCCGCCATCGGCAGCCAGGCGGAGATGCTGCTCAAGGAATTGCGGCAGACCAACGGGCAACTGGCCGCCAAACTGGAAAGCCTGCGGGTGGAGCCGCTGCTGGCCCAGGCCGATGCCACCCTGGATCAGATCGGCGGACTGGCTCAGCGGGCCGAGGCGCCATTACAGGATTTTTTGCAGAGCTCGGCGCAGGCGTCGCAGAATCTCAACCTGCTGCTGGAGCAGCTGAACAGCTCCAACGATCTTCCGGCGAGCATCAGCCACCTGCGCCAGGTGCTCACCCGCCTCGATCGGCTGCTCTACAGCCAGCAGGACGAAATCGAAACCACTCTGCAAAATATGCAGGAAATGTCGGAGAATTTTCGCAGCCTGAGCGAGGAAGCGCGGGAAAATCCCTCCGGCGTCCTGTTCGGCGCCCCGCCGCCGCGCCGCTCTCCCGGAGGTGAAAGATGAGAAACGAAAACGCCGGTTGCACCGCCCGTTCACGGCACTCTCTCCGGCCGCTGCGAACGCCGGGCAGCGCAAGAAATAATTTTTATGGCGGTCTCTGCGCCCTCTGGGCCTCTGCGGTAAAACCGTCCTGGTTTCCGCTTTCGGCGAGCCTATCCGTCCTCCTGGTTTTGGCCCTGGCCGGCTGCGTCAACCTCGAACGTCAGTATCCGGAAAAAAACTTCTTCAGCATCGAAGCGAAGCGCCCCGCCGAGGCGGCGCCCGCACCGGTTTTTGGCGACCTGCGCCTGGGGCGGCTGCAAGCGGCGGCCCCTTATGCCGGGAAACCGTTTGTCTATCAGCTCCGCGGCCTGCGTATGGAGGAGGATTTTTACAACCGCTTTTTTGCCGCTCCCGGCGACCTGATCACCGAAGCGACGGCCCGTTGGCTGCGTGCCTCCGGGTTGTTCGAGCAGGTGTACGCGCAGCCGGCCCCGGTGGCGCCGCCCTGGTTTCTCGAAGGCGGCGTGGCCGCCCTCTACGGCGATTTCAGCAGCGCCCCGCCGCAAGCCGTTCTGGAGATCGGCTTCAATCTCTTTCGCGAGGTGGAAGGGCGCAATGAGATCGTGCTGTCGCGCGGCTACCGGCGCGAGGTTCCCCTCGCCGACGACACCCCGGCCGCCCTGGCCGCCGGCTGGAGCGAGGCGCTGGGCGCGATTCTGACCGCCTTCGAAGGCGACCTGCGGTCGGTGGGCGCACAATCCGGGACTGTCCGGGAAAAGGATCCTTGATCGCAGGGCGCTGAAGGTGTAGTTTCGGGTCAATTCTCCCCCGATGAAACGGATTTCAGGTCAGCCGATGGATTTGCGTTACGGCCTCGATGAACGCCCGCCCTGGCGGGAGCTGCTCCTGTTCGGCTTGCAATGGCTGGCCATCGCCCTGCCGGGCATTCTGATCATCGGCCGGGTGGTCGGCGTCCTGCAATTTCCCGCCTATGCCGATCAGGTGCTTTTTCTGCAGAAAACCTGCTTCATCGTGGCGCTGACCCTGGTCTGTCAGATTTTCTGGGGGCATCGGCTGCCTCTGGTGGCCGGCCCGGCGGCGGTGCTGCTGGTCGGCGTCGTCGCCAGCCAGGGGGCGTCCCTGCCGGTGGTTTACACTTCCATCCTGATCGGCGGTCTGCTCCTGGCCGCGGTCAGCGCTTCCGGTATGTTCCGGATTCTGCAGCGGCTGTTTACGCCCCGCGTGGTGGCTACCGTCCTGCTCCTCATCGCCTTCACCCTCCTTCCGGCCATTCTGCGCCTGCTCACCCCGGCCGGCCCGGTCGCCCCCCTGCATAGCCTGCTGTTCGCCCTGGCCCTTCTTGCTGCGCTGTTTACCGCCTACCGGTATCTGTCCGGGCTATGGCGCTCCACTTTGATCATCTGGGGGGTTTTTGCCGGCACGCTGGCGCATGCCCTTCTGTTCGGGGCCACCCTGGAGCCGGCCGGATTGCCGGCGGTCGACGGGTTTTTTCGCGACTTCACCTTCCCGCTCAGCGTTCAGCCGGGGGTGCTGCTCGCTTTCCTCTTCTGCTACCTCGCCCTGGCGGTAAACGATCTCGGTTCCATCCAGTCGATTGCCGAGATGTTGCGGCCGGCCGGCATGCCGACGCGGGTCGGTCGCGGCATCACCGTCAGCGGCTTGGCCAATGCGCTTTCTGGTCTGTTCGGGGTTATCGGACCGGTGAACTTCTCCCTCAGCCCGGGGGTGGTGGCCGCCACCGGCTGCGCCTCGCGCTTCACGCTGCTGCCGGCCGCATTTATTCTCCTCATGCTCGCCTTCTCCCCGGCCGCCATCGGCGCCATCGGCCGTATTCCGGATGTGGTGGTCGGCTGCATTCTTCTCTATATCCTCTGTTCCCAGGTCGCCGCCGGCCTGCTTCTGCTGACCAGGGAAAAGTCGGAGTTTATGTTCCAGCATGGTCTGATCCTGGCCCTCCCCCTGCTGTTGGGAACCCTGGTCGCCTTCCTCCCCGCCGCGGTGCTGGCCACCTTTCCCGCCCTGCTCCAGCCGATTCTCGGCAACGGTTTCGTTGTCGGCGTTGCCGCCGTGCTCATTTTAGAGCATGTCCTTTTCCCCGTAGAGAAATAAGCTAGCGTTCGGGCATTAAATCTGATGCCAAGGGTTCTGGCAAAGAACTGGGAGAAAAGGTCCCGGCGCCAATGCCGCATCCGCGCTCTTAAAGTAAACATTTAATAATTTCCTTGCTGTTAGCCGGGGGTTGCCGGGTATCCAGCGCGTGTCATATAATGATTTTTCTCTTAATTAAAAAACCCACTGCCATAATATAATAACCGTTCGTCTGGCGGATCGGGGACCTGGAAGGTTCCGTTGCTCTATCTCGGGAGGAATGCGATGAAGAGATTGCGGTTGTTCGGAGGATGTTGGTTGGTTTCTGCCGCTCTGGTGATCATGGGGCTGACAATGGCCGCGTGCGGCGGAGGAGGAGGGGGGGGAGATTCGGTCCAAAGCCTTGACGACCTCGTCCTTGAAGATCTCAATTTCTATCCGGATTTACTCAATAATACCTTTTACTTAGCCTATACCGACGAAGTGCCCATAGAGGGTCAACTGTTTAGTATCTATGTATTTGAATTTGATGAGGATGGCCAAGTCCGTATCTGGTGGGAAAGCCGGGCGCCTGGGTCGCGTTTCGGCGCCGGTCGAGCCTGGGGAAATTGGCAGATTCTCGCCGACGGCAACATGCAAATCGACCTGACGGAGGATGCGCCTATGGGCATTAACAGCATGTTGGTCATGATTAGAGAATATGATGACCTTGACCCTCGACGTCCTGTTTTACAAGTCGATCTCACCATTTTCTGTAATATGCGCACATATACTGCGGTGAGTGATTGGTGGCAGAGGACTGAAACACCCATCTCCAATTAAGCGCTACCGACAGGCTGCCGTAGGGCAGCCTGTCGCGTAAAGAAGCGGGGGGGAACCTCGATTCCGATTGAAGCCGATTTCCCCCGCTAGGCGATGGTGTTCGCCTGCAACGGCGCGCCCGTTTGCTATAGTCTGGAAAATCGGCTCGAAGGGAGACAGGTCATGGAAGCAGAAGAATTCGCGCGTTTTTGCCAGGCGGTGGAATCGGGGGAGACGAAATTTGTCGAGAATACCGGCAGCCATGAAAAAGGCAGGGTGATGTTCTGCAGCGGCGACCGGATCGAGGTGGAACTGACGGACAAGCGCGAAACGTGGGGGCGGGAATTCTGCCGGGATGTCACACCGGGCTGATCCCGCCTGGTTTCTGTGGAGGGACTTTGCGAAATATTGGCGCTCCGGCCCGGACGGCGATCAAGTACGTCCTGGTGCAAATCCCCTCGGCCCTGCTGCTGCTGGTCATTTTATTGCTGCTGCGACACTGGTTTGCTCTGTCCCGCTGGCTCATCTGGACGATTTTCGCCCTGTGGGTGGCCAAGGACGTGGCCCTTTATCCGTTTCTGCGCCGTGCCTACGAACCTTCGGACGCGAGCGCCTTCGGCAACCTGCAGGGCGCTTGCGGCGTCGCCCGGGAGCGTCTGGCGCCCACCGGCTATATCTTCATTCGCGGGGAATTGTGGCAGGCCGAGGTGCAAGGATCCGAGACGGTGGAGGTGGGGGAGGAGGTGGTGGTGCGGGGCAGGCGCGGGCTGGTCCTGCTGGTGGCGCCGGACGGAAACGGTGGTCAGCCCCCAGCGCGCGGTTGAATGGGCGATGTTTTTGAATTTTCTTCCCGTTGCAAAAAAGCCGTCAGTTTCGTATCCACGTCCCGGATATGCTCGGTGAGCCAATAGATCAGGGCTTTGTTGGTGTGTATCAGCACCTGAACGGTCGGACCGTTGGTCGCCAATTCCGCCTTCAATCGGGACAGTTTGGCGCAAAAGATCCGGTGCTCGGTCTGGTGGGAACCAATTTCCGGATAGTCGTTCCGCGCCATCAGGGCTTCTTCTTCGCGAAAGTGGAGGGTGACATATTCGTCGAGATAACAAAACAGCTCCTGCAAATGATCGGCGCCCCGCCCCTGATCGCAAGCGGCCAGCAGGCCGGCAAAGCGATCGAAAAGCGTGCGGTGCTGCGCGTCGATCATGGGATGCCCGACCGCCAGGTTTTCACTCCAGAACAGATTCATCGGTTTTCACCTTACAGAAAATGAGCGCCCATCATAAAGGATTCGCCCCGCCCCCCCCAATCCCGGCGCGATGCAAAACAAAAACCGACGCTGGCGCCGCACGATCATAGCGCAAGGATCTGTTGAGCAGGGGCGATGCAGGCGGTCCGTCTCTACTTCTGTGGTGCGTTGCCGCCCCGCCTGGCGAACAGGGGGGAGACAAGATAGACGATGGCGGCGGCGAAGGAGATGAGGAGGGGGCCGAAGTACTGGTCGCGCCGCACCCCCAAGGCGAGCATGAAGAGGAAGGCGCCGAGGACGAGGACGCGGGCGATCTTCGGGATCTTCGGCAGGATGGCGCGGCCGAAATGGGCGTAGGGGATGCGGGAGACCATCACCACCGCGGTGGCGAGGACGATGCCGCCGCTGATCAGGTCGTTGGGAATAAGAACGCAGGTGGTGCCGGCGAGCAGCGCACCCGCCGGCGACGGCATGCCGGCGAAGGTGGCCACCCCGCCGAGGACCCCCTCCTTCCTTTTTTCCACCACGAAGCGGATCAGCCGAAAGACGACCGCCGCCACATAGAGGATTCCGACCGTCAGTCCCACCCAGAGCTGGTCGAAGGAGTAGGTGACAATGAGTCCGACCGTCAGACCGAAGCTCGTCCCGTCGGCCACATCGTCGAAAATCTCTCCTTTGGGGGTGGAGCCCCAGCGCTCCGCCGCCCGGCCGTCGAAAAGATCGAGAAACTGGCCGAGAAACACCAGCCCGAGGGCGTAAACGGTGGGATGGCCGGTGAGCACCACCCAACAGCCGGCCAGGCCGCACACCAGGTTCATGATGCTCAGGATATTGGCGTACCAGTAATTGGGGATGAGCTTGAAGACGGTGGAGCAGAAAGCGAGAAAGGCGCACATGCCGAGCAGCGGCTGAATGGCCCGGCCAAGGATGGGCAGGGGGCCGTAGATCCACACCAGGCCGATGACGATCAACAGCACGACGACGAGAAAGGTCTTGGCCTTGCCGAACAGGTTCGCCGCTTTCACCTTGATGAAGCGCCGCGACAGCTGACCGATGATGTCGAAGGTCAGAAACGCCCCGACCAGCACCGGGTCGAGCCAGCCGCGCCAGACCAGGTAGACCAGCATGGGGGAGTACATGAGCTTGTCGGAGAAGGGGTCGATCGTCTCCCCCTCTTTGGTGTGCAGGTCGCATTTGCGGGCGATATCGCCGTCGGTGATGTCGGTGATCATCCAGAAGGTGAAGAACAGGAAGGAAAGCCGGGGCATGCCCAAATGCAGCAGCAGCACGGCCGCGAATCCCATGGGATAGCGGGCGCGGCTGATGGCGTTGGGGTGCAGCCAGGGGTGGGCTCGCACCCAGGCGATCTGCCCGGGGGTGCGCAGGCAGTAGCCGACGGCGAACCGCTCCGCCGCCAGCATCAGCAGCACGGGAAGGGCGATCTCAATCAGAATGTTGGAGTAAGGCGTCATGAAAAATCGGCGGATGAAGGTGGGCCAGCCATCCAGGGACATCGCCGGGGCAGGCAGGCGAAGTCGCGGAAGAAGTAAGCCCCTGCTTATCCCACCCCGCCGCCTCTGTCAACTTAAATTTCATCCCCGCCGCTTTTGGCCAGCCGCTCCCGGCCGCCGGCGACGGAGCGAAATTGCACCGGGTGAATTTTCTTTAAACATGGGCGAGGATATGGCATTTGATAATCGATGAATTGTGCCGTTATGCCCGAACCGACCCCCGCGATGTGCAGGGCGCGCGCACTCCGACCCGCGAACTTGCGCTCGGGTCCTAATGAAGTGCTAACATAATTATGGTAATTCTTCGCGATAATGGTGAAAACGGCGGAGGTCGCATGGCAAAAGAACACATTCTGGCCATTGAGGACGAGGAGGATATTCTCGCTCTGGTGCAGTACAACCTGAGCAAGGAAGGCTATCGGGTGACCTGCGCCACCAGCGGCGAAGAGGGTCTGCAGGCGGCCCGTTCCGGCCGCCCCGATTTGGTCCTGCTCGATCTGATGCTGCCGGGGATGGATGGCCTGGAGGTCTGCCGAGCGCTGCGGCGCGACCCGGAACAGGCCGCCGTGCCGATCCTCATGCTGACCGCCAAAGGGGAGGAGTCCGATATCGTCGCTGGCCTGGAACTGGGCGCCGACGATTACATGACCAAGCCGTTCAGTCCGCGGGTGCTCATCTCCCGGGTGCGGGCGGTGCTGCGGCGGCGCACCGTGGCTGAGCCGGAGGCGTCGGCGGCCATCCAGTTCGAAGATCTGCTCATTCACCCCGGACGTAGCGAGGTGCTGGTGCGGGGGGAGGCGGTCGAGCTCACTTTCACCGAATTTCGCGTTCTGCATTTTCTCGCCAGCCGTCCCGGTTGGGTGTTTACCCGCTATCAGATCGTCAATGCGGTGCGCGGCGAGGACTACTCCGTCACCGACCGGGCCGTCGATGTGCAGATCGTCGGTTTGCGCCGGAAACTCGGTTCCTGCGGGCGCTGCATCGAGACGGTGCGCGGCGTCGGCTACCGTTTTAAAGGGTAATCAATGCGCTCCCGCCGTCTGGTCTGGCAGCTTTTTCCTTCCCTTCTCGGCATCACGCTCATGGCCCTGCTGGCGATGAGCTGGTACTTCTCCCGCGAGCTGCGCGAATTCTACTATGCCCAGGCGGCGATCGACCTGACGGCGCGGGCGCGGCTGGTGGCGCAGCAGGTTGCCGCCGATTTCGATGCATCGGCGGCGCAGCTCGATGCACTGAGCAAACGATTGGGCGAGGCGGCGGCGGCCCGCTTGACGCTGATTCGGGCCTCCGGCGAGGTGGTGGGCGATTCGCGGGAGAACCCCGCCCGCATGGAAAACCACGCCGACCGGCCGGAGGTGCTGACGGCTTTGTCCGGAACTGCGGGCATTGCCGTGCGCTTCAGCCAGACCCTGCAGAAGGACATGCTCTATGTGGCGGCGCCGGTGCCCGGCGCGGCTGGCGTGGTGCGCGCCGCCCTGCCGCTGACCGCCATCGACGCTCCGCTGCGCCGCATGCAGGGCCGCCTGGCTGTGGCCGGATTGGTGGTGGCGCTGGCGACTGCACTTCTCAGTCTGGCTCTCGGCCGGCGTTTGAGCCGACCGCTGGAGGAAATGCGCCGCGGCGCCGAGCGTTTTGCCGAGGGCCATCTGGAACAGCACTTGTCGGTCGGTGGCTCCGAGGAGGTCGGCGCCCTGGCCGAGGCGATGAACCGCATGGCCGGGCAGCTCGATGAACGCCTGCGGGTTGTCCTGCGTCAGCGCAACGAGCAGGAGGCGGTTTTGACCAGCATGGTCGAGGGGGTGCTGGCGGTCGACAGCGACGAAAGGATTCTGCGACTGAACCGGGCCGCCGGCCACCTGCTTGGATTGGCGCCACAGGAAGTGCAGGGACGGCCGTTGCAGGAAGTGCTCCGCAAGGCCGATCTGCAGCGTTTTATCGCCCGCGCCCTGGCCAGCGGCGAGCCGGTGGAAGGGGACATCGTTCTGCCCGAGCCGGGCGGGCGCTTTCTCCAGGCGCACGGCACGCCCTTGCGCGGGGCGCAGGGACAGGAAATCGGCGCCCTGGTGGTGCTCAACGACATTACCCGCCTGCGCCGTCTCGAGAATGTGCGGCGCGATTTCGTCGCCAACGTCTCCCATGAGTTGAAGACCCCCATCACCGCCATCAAGGGCTCGGCGGAAACCCTTCTCGACGGCGCCATGGACGAGCCGGACGCCGCCCGGCGTTTCGTCGAGATCATCGCCAAGCAATCCGACCGTCTCAACGCCATCATCAACGACCTGCTGGTCTTGTCGCGCATCGAACAGGAAGGAGAAGGGCTGCCGCTGGAAGTCGGCCCGTTGTTCCCGGTGCTCGAGGCCGCCCGCCAGGCCTGCCAGCACAGCGCCCGGGCGAAGGAGCTGCGCATCGACCTCGACGCCCCCCGCGACCTGCGGGCGCGCATGAATTCGCCGTTGCTGGAGCAGGCTTTGGTCAATCTCCTCGCCAACGCAATCAACTACAGCGAATTCGCCGGGCATATTGTACTGGCCGGCCTGCGGGACGGGGACCGGGTGAAAATCCGTGTTCGCGACCGCGGCTGCGGCATCGAAAAGAAGCATCTACCGCGGCTTTTCGAACGCTTTTACCGGGTCGACAAGGCGCGTAGCCGCAAACTGGGCGGCACCGGTCTGGGGCTGGCCATCGTCAAGCATATCGTGCAGGCGCATGGCGGTACGGTGACGGTGGAGAGCACCCCCGGGCAAGGCAGTGTTTTTACCATCGACCTGCCGAGCGCTGGATCCGTAATCCGTGATCCGTGATCTGTGCTATCCGTCACCCGTCACCCG
>Ga0172382_10004096_pt1 | contig 22521 bp, 19 predicted proteins | sample Leawel138RmetaG_FD_122245 | JGI IMG/M metagenome (GOLD analysis project Ga0172382, IMG submission 122245) | Leachate microbial communities from a municipal landfill in Southern Ontario, Canada - Leachate well 138R metaG | ecosystem: Engineered > Solid waste > Landfill > Unclassified | place... | reverse complement strand
GCCAGGTCGATCGCCTCGGGCGCGGGGGCCAGCGCGCCATGCCCGGGGCGGGATTCCAGATCGTCGATCAGCATGTCCAGCCGGTCGAACCGCGGTTCCGCCTCGCGCCAGAACAGCTTGGTGAGCGGCGCGAAGCGATGTTCCTCGATCGCGTGGATCTCTTCCTCGGCGAACTCGATCGGCGGTCCATCGCCTCCGGCCAGCGTTCCGAAGGTGCCGTCCTTCTGGTGGCGGCCGGCCCGGCCTGCGATCTGGGCCATCTCGGCGGGGGTCAGGCGCCGCCTTCTGGTGCCGTCGAACTTGCTGAGCCCGGCGAAGGCGACATGCCCCACGTCGAGGTTCAATCCCATGCCGATGGCGTCGGTGGCGACGATGTAGTCGACCTCGCCCGACTGGAACAGCGCGACCTGCCGGTTGCGCGTCTCCGGGCTGAGCGCGCCCATCACCACCGCCGCGCCGCCCCTGAAGCGGCGCAGCATCTCCGCCACCGCATAGACCTGCTCCGCCGAGAAGGCGACGATGGCGCTGCGCGGCGGCAGGCGCGAAAGTTTGCAGGGCCCGGCATGGGTGAGCGAGGAAAAGCGCGGGCGGGAAATGATCTCCGCTTTCGGGGTCAGGGCCTTGATCATCGGTTCCAGCGTTGCCGAACCCAGAATCATGGTTTCCTCGCGGCCCCGCGCGTTCAGCAGCCGGTCGGTGAAGATGTGGCCGCGTTCAGGGTCGGCGGCAAGCTGCGCCTCGTCCAGCGCCACGAAGGCATGGCCCCCGCCGTCGCGCGGCATGGCTTCGGCGGTGCAGAGCAGCCAGCGGGCCTGCGGCGGCTCGATCCGTTCCTCGCCGGTGATCAGGGCCACCTGATGATCGCCCTTGATGGCGCGCACCCGGTCATACACCTCGCGGGCCAGCAGCCGCAGGGGAAAGCCGATCGCACCGCTCGAATGCGCGCACAGGCGTTCGATCGCAAGATGCGTCTTGCCGGTATTGGTCGGCCCGAGCACGGCCTTCAAATGGCCATCGCCGGGTCGCGAAGGAGAAAGACCACTCACAGGTGGAATGTGGCAAGCGCGGCCATGCGCCGCAAGCTCTGCCTGACGGCTATCCCCGCTCATCAGGGATTCTTCACATCGCAATTGGACGCAACAACGGCCCGATTGGTCGAAATTAGCGAAAGATTAACTTTGGAATGGCACGGGTTTCCACCAATAGGGCTGCCGGGATCGCAGGCCCCGCCGACGGGATCTGGCGGGCGCCGGAATTGGAGGGCGCGTTGTTCAAGCCGCGCGATATTTCACTGCCCGGGCATGGAACCGGGGACCCGGGCGGGCCGCGTGCGGCCACCGCCCAATTGAGCATCGCGCAGATCGTCCGGGAGCCGCAAAGCTTCAAGCTCAGCCGCAAGCATGGTCTGCGGGACCGGCTGATCGCGGCCAGGCAGCGTCTCTATGCAAACATTGCCGCGCTGGATTGGGCGCCTGACTTGGCCGAGAACATCGGCAGCGCGCGCTGGTTCCGGGGCTTTGGCACCATGCTTGGGCTGGGCGCGGCGGCTGTGGCCTTCTGGCCGGATTTCGCCCCGCTGGAAGCGGCCCCCGCCATGCGGATCGATGCCGGCGCGCGCGATGAATTCCGCAGCCAGATGATCCTTCCGCTTGCGCTGGGGAGCGACAGCGGCCGCCATATGGGTTGGACGAAATCGGTCGTTCCGCTGCAATCGGCGCCCGAACGCCCGCAGATAGAACTGGCGGCGACGCTGGTTCAGGGCGACAGTTTCGGCCGGATGCTGCAACGGGCGGGCGTGGGCGGCGCAGAGGCCGCGCGGGTGACGCAGATGGTGGCCAATGCCGTTCCGTTGCAGGATATCCGCGCGGGCACCAAGGTGGACATCGTGCTGGGCCGCCGTGCCGATGCCGATCAGCCGCGCCCGCTCGATTCCCTCTCGTTCCGCGCCCGCTTCGACCTCGATCTCGCGCTGCAGCGCCGTGATGGGCAATTGGTGTTGGAGCGCCGGCCGATCAGGGTGGATGGCACTCCTCTGCGGGTGCGGGGAACGGTCGGACCGAGCCTTTACCGATCCGCGCGGGCAGCGGGCGTTCCGGCCAGGGCAGTCCAGCAATATCTGCGCGCACTGACCGACCAGCTCGATAGCGACAGCGGCATGCGCCCCACCGATACCTTCGACATCATCCTTGCCTACAAGCGGGCCGAGACGGGCGAGGCGGAAGCGGGCGATCTGCTGTATGCGGGGCTGGAGCGCAACGGGAAGCCTACCGCGCAGCTCCTGCGCTGGGGCAGCGACGGCCGTTTCTTCGAAGCGTCCGGCGTCGGGGAAACCCGGACCGGCCTGGTGCGCCCGGTCAACGGTTCGGTAAGCTCGAACTACGGAATGCGGCGTCATCCCATATTGGGCTATACCCGGATGCATGCCGGCATGGATTTCAAGGCGAGCTATGGCACGCCGGTTCATGCGGTGGCGGATGGCGTGGTGCAGTTCGCCGGGCGGCATGGCGGGCACGGCAATTTCGTGCGGCTGGGGCATGGCGGCGGGCTTGGCACCGGCTATGCGCATCTCAGCCGCATAGCGGTTGCGCCGGGCGGCAGGGTCCGGCGGGGGCAGGTGATCGGCTATGTCGGCTCCACCGGCCTTTCCACCGGGCCGCATCTCCATTACGAAATGTATCGCAACGGTCGCACCGTGAACCCGGCCAGCGTGAACTTCACCGTCCGGGCGCAGCTAGAGGGCGCCGAGTTGCAGGCCTTTCGGGCAAGATTGGCGGCGCTGAAGCAAGTCGACCCGGGCGCGGCTCTCGCCAGCCTTGCCCCGAAGGTGGCAGAACCCAGCGAACCCGCCCGCGAAATCGACCGGCTGGCGCAGCCCAAGCCCTGATCCTTGCCGCTTGCAGCCGGGATGATTGCAGGTGCAATCATTTTGCGGCACTTAGCCCCGCATCATGACACCTTCCTTTCCCTCCCTTCGCTTGCGGCGCACCCGGGTCACGGCCTGGAGCCGCGCGCTCCATCGCGAGAACATTCTGACCCCGGCCGATCTGATCTGGCCGGTTTTCGTTACTGGCGGGACGGGGGTGGAGGAACCGATCGGTTCCTTGCCCGGCGTTTCCCGCTGGTCGCTGGACCTGATCGCGAAGCGGGCGAAGGAAGCGGTGGGGCTTGGCATTCCATGTCTTGCGCTGTTCCCCAATACACCGGCCGACAAGCGCAGCGATGATGGCAGGGAAGCGCTTTCGCCCGATAATCTGATGTGCCGCGCGATCCGCGCGATCCGCGATGCTTGCGGCAGCGATATCGGCATTCTGACGGATGTGGCGCTCGATCCCTACACCTCCCACGGTCAGGACGGGCTGGTGGATGACGCAGGCTATGTCCTGAACGACGCCACGGTGGAGGTGCTGGTCGGCCAGGCGCTCAACCAGGCGGCGGCCGGCGCCGATATCGTCGCGCCCTCCGACATGATGGACGGGCGGATTGGCGCGATCCGGCAGGCGCTCGAAGCGGACGGGCATCACAATGTCCAGATCATGAGCTATGCCGCCAAATATGCCTCCGCCTTCTACGGCCCGTTCCGCGATGCCGTGGGGTCGCGCGGGCTGCTGAAGGGCGACAAGAAAGGCTACCAGATGGACCCCGCGAATGGCGAGGAGGCCCTGCGTGAAGTGGCCCTCGACCTGGCCGAAGGGGCGGACAGCGTGATGGTGAAGCCGGGCCTGCCCTATCTCGACATAGTGCGGCGGGTGAAGGAACGCTTCGAGGTGCCCGTGTTCGCCTATCAGGTCAGCGGCGAATACGCGATGATAGAGGCTGCGGCGGCAGCCGGCGCGGGCGAACGCGATGCGCTGGTGATGGAAACGCTGATGGCGTTCAAGCGCGCCGGCTGTTCCGGAGTGCTGACCTATCACGCGCTGCTGGCCGCGCGTCTGCTTGGCGGATGAGCACTGCCGCAGCGCCATCGGCGCGGCGTTATCTGTTCGTCGCCACCATCCTGACCGGCAGTTTCCTGCTTTTCCTGGTCCAGCCGATGGTCGCGCGCATGGCGTTGCCGCGATTGGGTGGCGCGCCGAATGTCTGGAACAGCGCAATGCTGGTCTATCAGGCCTTGCTGCTGGGCGGCTATGCCTATGCCCATGTGCTGGGCAAGCTGCCGCTCCGGCGTCAGGCCGGGATTCATCTCTCCCTGCTGATCCTCGCCATGCTCACCCTGCCGGTCCGCTTGGTGGATCTGCCGCCATCCGCCGCAGGCTGGGAAGTGGTGTGGGTGCCGGCGCTTCTGGCGCTTTCGATCGGGCCGGTATTCTTCCTCGTATCCGCGCAAGCGCCGCTGATGCAGCGCTGGTATACGGCAAGCCCCGCGGCCGGGGAGCCATGGGCGCTTTACGCAGCTTCCAATCTGGGCAGCTTCGCGGGGTTGATCGCCTATCCCCTTCTGGCCGAGCCGCTGCTGCGGCTGGAGGCGCAAAGCCTGGCCTGGAGTCTGGGCTACGGCCTGCTGATCGTGCTGGTTGCACTGGCTGCGTGGGCGCGGTGGCGATCGCCGATGGCGGAGGGACCGGCCACGGAGGAAGCCGTGCCTCCGGTTCCCGTCAGGCGCATTCTGCTGTGGCTGATCCTGGCGGCGGTTCCTTCGGGGCTGATGCTTTCGACGACGACCCATCTCACCACCGATATTTTCGCGATGCCGCTGCTGTGGGTGATCCCGCTCGGCGTCTATCTGCTGAGTTTCGTGGTCGCCTTTTCGGATCGGCGCCAGTTCGCCCGGACCGTGCAACTTACGGCGCCTTCCGTCATACTGCTGGCGGGTGGCATGGCGATGGTTTCGCACAATTCGGCCACGATGATGCTCGTCATAGCCAGCATCGGACTGCTCTTCGTAGTCGCCGTGGCTCTCCATGCGCGGCTCTACGATCTGCGCCCGCATCCATCGCAGCTGACCCTGTTCTATCTCGCTCTGTCCGGTGGCGGAGCCTTGGGCGGGCTGTTCACCGCGCTGATCGCGCCGACGATCTTCGACTGGGTGTGGGAACATCCCTTGCTGGTGATCGCCGCGGCCTTGCTGATGCCGCTGGTGCCGTTGCTCGATTGGCGAAACATGCATGGGCTCGATCCGGGCATGGCGCGGATTGCATCATATGTGCTGCTCGCGGCCGCCTTGTTGCTGGGCTGGTTTCTGGTCGATTTCACCCCCGAGGAGATGCCCGGCCCGATCCGGCTCTATCTCACGCTTGCCGTGGCCTTTGCCGGATTGCTGCTCGTCCCCTCGCGCGTAATGTTCATGGCGGTTCTGCTGGTGCTGATGCTGGCGCAGGGCGGCCTGGAAATTCTGCGGACGACATGGGACGGCGCCCGCATCCGCAGCTATTTCGGCATCTATACGATCCAGGATTATCCGGACACCAGGCTGCGCACGCTGGCGCATGGCACCACCCTGCATGGCCAGCAATCGACCGATCCTGCCAGGGCGCTGACGCCGACCACCTATTACGGCCCTGGCTCGGGCGTGGGGATGGCGCTGGGCCAGGCGCAGGCGATGTATGGCCCCGGCGCCAGGATCGGCGTGGTCGGCCTCGGCACTGGCACCCTCGCCTGCTACCATCGTCCGGGCGAGCATTGGCGCTTCTACGAGATCGATCCCGCCGTGCTGCGGCTTTCTCGTGATCGCATCTTTACCTATCTGGCCGATTGCGCGCCCGATGCGCAGGTCGTGCTGGGCGATGCCAGGCTGGAACTGGGGAAGTCCGCGCCCGGCTCGCTGGACATTATCGCGATCGATGCCTTTTCGTCGGATGCCATCCCGCTGCATTTGCTCACCGATGAAGCATTCCGCGTCTATCTGCGCGCCTTGTCTCCGAAAGGCATGTTGGTCGTGCATATTTCCAACCGCTATATCGAGCTGGAGCCGGTGCTGGGCGCGATTGCCCGGCAGCACCGGCTCGCCGCATTGATCCGCGAGGACCATCCCCATGACCGGACGGTGCTGTCGTCTTCCTCCTGGGTCTTGCTGACGCCAGATCCGGCGCAGTTGAAGCGGCTTGCCATCGCCCGGCCGGATGCGCCATTGGAAAAGCTGGATGCGCCCGCGCCTCGGGCCTGGACCGATGACCATGCATCTATCCTGCCCTATGTCCGCTGGACGCAAATCTGGGGGAAGCCATGAGCTTGCACCGAACCGACATCACCATCCTGCCGATCCACGGGAAAACCCCGCGCATCCATGACAGCGCCTTCATCGCCCCCGGCTGCCGGATCATCGGCGATGTGGAGATCGGGCCGGATGCCAGCATCTGGTACAATTGCGTGATCCGGGCCGATGTGAACCGCATCGTGATCGGCGCGCGCAGCAATATCCAGGACGGCACGGTCGTCCATTGCGACAGCCCCAAGGAAGGAAGGCCGGAAGGGCATCCCACCCTGATCGGGGAAGATGTGCTGATCGGCCATATGGCCATGGTGCATGGCTGCGTGTTGGCCGATCGCGCCTTCGTCGGCCTCGGCTCCATCGTGATGGATGGCTGCACCATCGAAAGCGACGGAATGCTGGCGGCGGGCGCCTTGCTGACGCCCGGCAAGGTGATCGGATCGCGCCAGCTGTGGACCGGGCGGCCCGCCAAATATCTGCGCGACCTGCCGGACAAGGCGCTGGCCGAAATGCAGAAGGGCGTGGCGAGCTATGTGGAGAACGGGCGGTTCCACCGCGCCGCCCTCGAGGCTGCGGGGTGAATGGCGCGGCCCAGGCTCACCCATCCGCCGGCCCATGCCATCCGCGAACTCGCCGATGGGGATGGGCGGCTTGCGGTGCGGGTGACGCCGGGCGCGCGGGTCGAGCAGATCGGGATCGAACAGGGCAGGGTGCAGGTCAAGGTGCGCACCAAGCCCGAAGGCGGAAAGGCGAACGAAGCCGTGCTGGACTTGCTGGCCGAGGCGCTGGGGGTGGCGACGTCACGGCTTCGCTTGTTGCGCGGCGCGACATCTCGCGAAAAGCTGATCCAGCTTCCGCCGGATTAGAGTGATTTCGGAGCAAGTGAGATCACTTGCTGACTCGGAAATCACGGAAAACAGGCGGACTAGCGGTCGGAATCGGACCAGTCGGTGGTTTTCTGATTGCTGTCCCGCAGCCGCAGCGCAAGGCCGATGCCCACACCGACCCCGATGGCGATGGTGAGATCCGCCAGGACAGTCAGGATCAGGGTGAGCAGCAGCAGGATCCGGTCGGAGACGGGGGCGGACCAGTAGCTGCGCCACTTGTGCGGCTCGCTCATGTTCCACGCCGTTGTCAGCAGCAGCGCGGCGAGCGCGGGAAGCGACAGATAGCCTGCGAGCGGCCCCGCCGCCATCATGATGGCGAGGATGGCAAGGGCATGGATGATTCCCGCGACCGGGGTTTTCCCGCCGGCGCGAACATTGGTGGCGGTCCGCGCGATGGCGCCCGTGGCGGGAAGGCCGCCGAACAGCGCGGAGCCGATATTGGCCCAGCCCTGGGCAAGGACTTCCGCGTTCGGGCGATGGCGCCCCTCGATCAGGCGATCCGCAACGACCGCCGAAAGCAGGGATTCGATTGCCGCCAGGAATGCGATCACCAGCGCGGACGGGAGCAGTTCGGTCAGGCGCGCAAGCGTGATCTTGGGCACGGCTGGCATCGGAAGGCTCCGGGGAAGCTCGCCGTAGCGTGAATCGATATTGTCCACCGGCAGGCCGAAGATGACGACCAGGGCCGAAACCGCGGAGACGGCCACGATCAGCCCCGGCAGCCGGGGAAACATCCGGCGCAGCAGGATGATGAGCGCGAGAGCGACCAGCCCGGCGCCGAGGGCATGGACGTTGAAGGATGCGCGGGCATCCCACAAGGCCGCCAGCTTCGGCAGGAACTCGGCGGGAACGGATGCCACGTTGAGCCCCAGGAAATCCTTGAGCTGGCTGGAGGCGATGATGATGGCGATGCCTATCGTGAAGCCGTTGACCACTGCCTCCGGCACATAGGCGATCAGATTGCCCGCCCGCAGCAGGCCGGCCAGCAGCAGGATCGCGCCCGCCATCAGCGTGGCGAGGACCAGCCCGTCATAGCCATGGGTGGCGATCACGCCATAAACCACCACGATGAAGGCGCCGGTCGGCCCGCCGATCTGGACGCGGCTGCCGCCCAGCACGGATATTATCAAGCCGCCGACGATCGCCGTCAGCAGGCCTTTCTCCGGGCTGGCCCCGGATGCGATGGCGATCGCTATGCTGAGCGGGATCGCAACCAGGGCGACAGTGATGCCCGCGATCAGATCGGCCCGGAACAGGGCCGGGGTATAGGTCGGCAGTATCGTCAGCAGCTTCGGTTTCATGCCTGCTCGCCAATGGAAGAATGCAGCCGTGGCAAGCGTGGCTCGGCTTGCCCCCTCTGCGATGGGATCGCAGTTCGCCGGCAGGACCGGCGCGACTTCATTCTCAGGTGATGATGTTCAGTCTCGTGCCATGCCCAGAGCGATATCGTCAAGCACCTGGGCCATGGCTTGCCCGACACGCGGATCTTCGGGTGGGCAATCTTCTATCGCGCGGCGCATGGCGTCGGCCCATTGCCGGGCCGTCCGGGCGTCGACCGGAATGCCGCGATGCGCGCTCATCATGCATTTGCCGGGGTTGGCCTCGAACCAGTCGCGCGGGCCGCCGCTCCAGCCGGTCAGGAATCCGGCCAGGGATTCCCGCATCGGTGCCAGGTCGGCCGCGTGCAGGGCGCGCAATTCGGCATAGGCAGGTTCCTGGTCCATCAAATCGTAGAAGCGGTTGACGATGCGTTCGATCGCGCTTCGTCCGCCGAGTGCCTGATATGCGGTTCTTTGGGATGCTGGCTGGCTGGCCATGGCGGGCGGTCTCTCCGGGTCAAGATTTTGCAGCCTGTTCCTGCCCTCGGCATGGGCGCCAGTCCTTGATCCAGCGCAATTTCAATCGCGAATCAGGGCCTTCAGGCTTTCGATGCGGTCCGCCTCGTAGGCTGGCTTGTCCTTGCGGATGCGATGGATGCGGGGAAAGCGCATGGCGAGCCCGGATTTGTGGCGCTTGCTGGGATGGATGGAATCGAACGCGACTTCGAACACCAGGCTCTTGTCGGTTTCCCGCACGGGGCCGAAGCGATTGACGGTATGGGTGCGGACATGCCGGTCGAGCCATTTCAGCTCCTCATCGGTGAAGCCGGAATAGGCCTTGCCCACGGGCAGCAGTTCCGCTCCCTGATCGGGATCGCCATCCCAGCAGCCGAACGTATAGTCGGAATAGAAGCTGGAGCGCTTGCCCGATCCGCGCTGGGCATACATCAGCACGCAATCGACCAGCAGCGGGTCGCGCTTCCATTTATACCACAGCCCGGTCCGGCGCCCCGCCACATAGGGGCTGTCGCGCCGCTTGAGCATCAGCCCTTCGATGGAATCGTCTCGCGCCGTCGCGCGGATCGCCGCCAGCTGTTCGAAGCTGTCCGCCGGTAGCATCTGCGACAGGTCGAAATGGCTGGCGGGCAGGCGTTCGATCAGCCGTTCCAGCAGTATCCGCCGTTCGCTCCAGGGCAGGGGACGCAGATCCTCGCCTTCGAGGATCAGCACGTCGTAGAGGCGGACGAAGGCGGGCGCCTGCTCCAGCATCTTCCTGCTCACCAGCTTGCGGCCCAGCCGCTGCTGCAAGGCGTTGAAGCTGGCCGCGCCGCCTTCCTCGCCGCCCTGATGCGAGCCGCGCACCAGCAGTTCCCCATCGAGCACGGCGGGAATCCGCAAAGCCTCCGCGATTTCCGGGAAGCTGTGCGAAATATCGTCGCCCGAACGCGAGAACACACGGGTTTCGCCGGCGGCATGGACTGTCTGCACGCGAATGCCGTCCCATTTCCACTCCGCGACATAGGCCGTCACGTCGATCGTCGCGCCTTCCAGCGGATGGGCCAGCATGAAGGGCCGGAACAGCGGCAGGTTTTCCGTATCCGGCGGGGGCTGCCCATGCGCCGCCCAGTCGAATAAGGGGGCGTAGGGCGGCTCCAGCCCGTGCCAATATTCCTCCACCTCGTCCAACGGCACCGCGAAGGCCTGGGCGAAGGCCGTCTTGGCGAGGCGGGCGGAAATACCGATCCGCATCCCGCCGGTCGCGAGCTTGAGCAGGGCATAGCGGCCCGAGGCGTCGAGCCGGTCCAGTAGCGCCGCCAGTTCGGCGGGCGCGGTGGAGCGGGTCATGCGTCGTAGATGCTCCACCACTTCCGAAACGCCGGGCGGGTCGGCCCTTGCGCCATCCGGCTCCGGCCACAGCAGGCTGGCTGTCTCGGCCGTGTCGCCGACATAGTCGCGCGAAAGGGTCCACAGCACCGGGTCGATCCGGTCCTGCAGCAGCGCGCGGATAGTGGAGGATTTGACCGCGGGAAAATCCAGGCTTCCGGTCAGCGCCGCCAAGGCCCAGCCCCGGTCGGGATCGGGCGTCTGCCGCAGATAGTCGGCGATGAGTTCCAGCTTGGCGTTGCGCGACCGAGTGTAGACCAGAGCGTCGAGCAGGGCGGCGAAGCGCTCCATCAATCGTCCTCGTCCTCATAGCCCACCATGGCCAGCGCGCGGGCACGGCGCTGGTGCAGCTGGTGCCAGCGCAGCAGCGCTTCCTCGCGGCCATGGGTTATCCAGCTTTCCCGAGGGTCTATCTGCTCGATCGTCCGGGTAAGCTCGTTCCAGTCCGCATGGTCCGAAATGATCAGCGGCAGCTCCACATTGCGCTGGCGCGCGCGCTGGCGCACCCGCATCCAGCCTGACGCCATGGCGGTGACCGGATCGGGCAGGCGGCGGTTCCAGCGGTCGTTGAGCGCGCTAGGCGGGCAGATCACGATCTGGTCGCGCAGATCGTCGGCTTTCCCGGCTTCCGCCACCAGCCGCAACGGGCCGAGTTCGATGCCGAAGTCCTCATACAACCGGCACATGCGCTCCATCGCGCCATGCAGCCAGATCGGCTCGGCATAGCCCGCGAGGCGCAATTGCGCGATGACGCGCTGGGCCTTGCCCAGCGCATAGGCCCCGACCAGAACGCAGCGGCCGGGATGGGCGTCGCGGGCAGCCAGCAGCTTGGCGATTTCATCTTCGACCGGCGGGTGGATGAACACCGGCAGGCCGAAGGTCGCTTCGGTAATCAGCAAGTCGCACGGCGCAACTTCGAAGGGCGCGCAAGTCGGGTCCGGACACCGCTTGTAGTCGCCTGTCACGATCACCCGCTCTCCGGCATGTTCGAGCAATATCTGCGCGGAGCCGAGAACATGGCCCGCCGGGATGAACCGCGCGGTGACACCCCTCGCCAACGTGAGTTCTTCCCCATATTCCACCGGCACCGCGCCTGCGCCGGTACCATAGCGCAAGGCCATGATCGCAAGGGTTTCCGGCGTTGCTATGGTTTGCGCATGGCCGCCGCGGGCATGGTCGGCGTGACCGTGGGTAATGAGCGCGCGATCCACCGGGCGCGCCGGATCGATCCAGCAGCCGGCCGGTTCGATCCGGATGCCCCAGGGCTCCGGCCTGATCCATGAAAAAGGCGGACGCATCATGGCAACATAGCGGCGATTGCGCGAAATCGTTCCGCTTCGATCCTGTCTGTTGCGTAGCGCGCAACAGGCGCTAGAGATAGTCGGGCAAGCGCTTTGAGAGGATTGCACCCATGCACGCACGGATCATTCTGGGTGCGGCCATGGCCGCCGCTTTGCTCGCGGGATGCGGGAAGAAGGAAACCGGGCCCGACGAGCAGGCGCGCGCGGTCGTGCCGGCTGTGGCCACGCCGGTTCCGGCGGTCACGGAAGATCCCGCGGCAACGGCGCCTCTCGCTTCGTTCGATGGCAGGGATGCCGATCATGACGGGCGCTTGACCTCGACGGAGCACAGCCAGGCCGCGCAGAAGATTTTTGCGGCGATCGATGCCAACCGGGACGGCACGATCACCGTGCAGGAAATGGACGCGGCGCGCGTATCGCTGGGCCTGCCCACGGAACCGGCTTCGGAAAAGCGGATCGCGGCCGGTGACAGCGATGGGGACAAGAAGCTGACTCTGGCGGAATGGTTCGCCATGTCCAATGCGGAGTTCGCGCGGGCGGACGCGAACGAGGATGGCTGGATCACGCGCGAGGAATGGGACGCCAGGGAAAAGCCGGATTCCGACAGCCCTTGAGGGGACGCCTGTCCTGATGCGATCCGGCCTGCCCCTGCGGACAGGCCGGAACATTCCATTCAATCCTGCTTGCCGCCGCTCTTTTCCGGGGTTGCCGCCCCTCTCCTGCGCTTCGGCTTCTGCTTGACGACCCGGGGCGCTGCCGGAGCCAGCTCGAAATTGAGCTTGTCCTCCTTCACGCTGACATGCACCTCGCCACCCTGGGAGAGCTTGCCGAACAGCAATTCCTCGGCAAGCGGCTGCTTGACCTTCTCCTGGATCAGCCGGGCCATCGGCCGGGCGCCATAGAGCTTGTCATAGCCGCGCTGGGCCAGCCATTTGCGCGCATCGGTATCGAACTGGATATGCACGTTCTGGTCGGCCAGCTGCAGTTCGAGCTGCAGGATGAACTTGTCGACCACGCGGCTGACCGTCTCCTGCCCGAGGTAGGCGAACGGCACGATCGCATCCAGGCGATTGCGGAACTCCGGGGTGAACATCTGCTTCACCGCCTCGTCGCCCGCATCCTCCTTGCTGACATCGCCGAAGCCGATGCCCTGCCGCGCCATGTCGGAAGCGCCCGCATTGGTGGTCATGATAAGCACGACATTGCGGAAATCCACGGTCTTGCCGTGGTGATCCGTCAGCCGGCCGTTATCCATCACCTGCAGCAGGATGTTGAACAGGTCGGGATGCGCCTTCTCGATCTCGTCCAGCAGCAGCACGCAATGCGGCTGCTGGTCCACCGCGTCGGTCAGCAAGCCGCCCTGATCGTAGCCGACATAGCCCGGAGGCGCGCCGATCAGCCGGCTGACGGAGTGGCGCTCCATATATTCCGACATGTCGAAACGCTGCAGCGGAATGCCCATGATGCTGGCGAGCTGCCGGGCGACTTCCGTCTTGCCGACGCCGGTGGGGCCGGAGAACAGGAAGCTGCCGATCGGCTTGTCCGGATCGCGCAGCCCGGCCCGGCTCAGCTTCATGGCGCTGGACAGGACGGCGATCGCCTTGTCCTGGCCATAGACCACGCGCTTCAGGTCCCGCTCGAGATGCTCCAGCGCCTTGCGGTCGTCGCTGCTCACCGATTTCGGCGGGATGCGGGCCATGGTGGCGATCACCTTCTCGATCTCGCGCGCGGTGATGGTCTTGCGCCGCCGGCTGGGCGGGACGAGCATCTGCATCGCGCCCACCTCGTCGATCACGTCGATCGCCTTGTCGGGCAGCTTGCGGTCGTTGATGTAGCGGGCGGAAAGCTCCACCGCGGTCTTGATCGCATCCGGTGTGTATTTGACGTTGTGATGCTCCTCGAAGGCGGTCCGCAGGCCCCGCAGGATCTTGATCGTGTCCTCAACCGTCGGCTCGTTGACGTCGATCTTCTGGAACCGGCGCAGCAGCGCGCGATCCTTCTCGAAGTGGTTGCGGAACTCCTTGTAGGTGGTGGAGCCGATGCAGCGGATCGTGCCGCCGGAAAGCGCGGGCTTGAGCAGGTTGGATGCGTCCATCGCCCCGCCGCTGGTGGCGCCGGCGCCGATCACCGTGTGGATCTCGTCGATGAACAGGATCGCATGCGGCATCTTTTCCAGTTCGGACACCACCTGCTTGAGCCGTTCCTCGAAATCGCCGCGATAGCGCGTGCCGGCCAGCAGCGAGCCCATGTCGAGCGAATAGATCACCGCTTCGGCCAGCACATCGGGCACTTCGCCTTCCACGATCTTGCGGGCGAGGCCTTCGGCGATGGCGGTCTTGCCGACGCCGGGATCGCCCACATAGAGCGGGTTGTTCTTGGAACGGCGGCAGAGGATCTGGATGGTGCGATCCACTTCCGGCCCGCGCCCGATCAGCGGATCGACCTTGCCGTTCAGCGCCTTCTCGTTGAGGTTGACGCAGAACTGGTCGAGCGCGCTGTCCTTGCCGCCGCCGGTGCTGGACTTGGTTTCGACCTTTTCCTCGTTATGGCTCGGTTCCTCGACCCCGCTTGCCGTGCGGCTTTCCAGCTGCCGTCCGCCCTTGCCGATGCCGTGGCTGATATAGCTCACCGCGTCCAGCCGGCTCATGTCCTGCTGCTGGAGGAAGTATACGGCGTAGCTGTCCCGCTCGGAGAACAGGGCGACCAGGACATTGGCCCCCGTCACCGTATCCTTGCCCGAGGACTGGACATGCAGGATGGCGCGCTGGATCACGCGCTGGAACCCGGCGGTGGGCTGCGGATCGGCCTTGTCCTCGGTTTTCAGGGACTGGTATTCCTGATCGAGATATTGCCTGACCACATCGCCGAGATCGTTCAGATCCACTCCGCAGGCGGTCATCACCTCGGCGGCATCCGTATCCTCGATCAACGCCAGCAAGAGGTGTTCCAGCGTCGCATATTCATGGCTCCGGTCCGCGGCATTGCTCAGCGCGGCGTGGAGCGTGTTTTCAAGGTTCTGGGCGAAACTGGGCATCTCTTATGCGTCCCTTGCGTGTGAATATCGGCGAATGGCCTGAAAACTGTGGAAAATGAACTTGACCCCGCCAATATGGGGATCGGCCGCCCGATTGCGAGAGGCGGCCCGCCTCAACTCTCGGCCCTTGGCTTGAACAGGGAATCCGCAGTCTGCCGGTGGGCAGCGGCCTTGAGGCGATGGGATTCGACCCTGGCGATTTCCGCTTCCAGCAGGCGAATGCGTGTTTCCAGCTCGTCCTGCGAATAGCTGTCGAGGCTCTCCGCCGAGAGCCGGGTGGCTGCATCGCCACGTAACCGGGGGCGATCATCTTCGTCCATTGCAACGCAGCATCCCGCGCGCGCGCCTTGCTGTCAATGGGGCATCCCGCTACTTCTCGATGGAACGTTGCGGTTGGGGGACACTGGGGAGTGAAAATGGCCGTAAATCCGCCCGCTGCCATGCGGGCCATCACATTCGCTGAGCCAGGCGGACCGGAAGTGCTTCGGGTTTCCGAAGTCGCGGTGCCCCGGCCCGATCCCGGGCAGCTGCTCGTCAAGGTGGCGTTCGCCGGCGTGAACCGGCCCGACGTGATCCAGCGGCAGGGCAATTATCCGCCGCCGCCGGGCGCATCGCCGATCCTCGGGCTGGAGGTGTCGGGCCAGGTAGTGGCGGTGGGCGAGGGGGTGGAGCCTGAACTGCTCAACCAGCAGGTCTGCGCCCTGGTTTCCGGCGGCGGATATGCGGAATATTGCCTCGCCCGGGCGGATCACTGCCTGCCGGTGCCGGAGGGTCTTGCGCCGGACCAGGCGGCAGCCTTGCCCGAGACATTGTTCACCGTGTGGCACAATCTGTTCGAGCGCGGCTGGGCGTGCGAGGGCGAAACGATTCTGGTCCACGGCGGCACCAGCGGCATTGGCACGATGGCGGCGATGCTCGGGCGGCTGTTCGGCCTCACCGTGATCGTCACCTGCGGGTCCGACCAGAAATGCGCCGCCGCAGTGGAGATCGGCGCGGCGCACGCGATCAATTACAGGTCCACGGATTTCGTGGAGGCCGTGCAGGTGATCACGGAGGGCCGGGGGGTTGCGCTGGTGCTCGACATGGTGGCCGGGGATTATGTCGCCCGCAATCTCAAATGCCTGGCCGAGGACGGCCGCCATGTGACGATCGCGGTGCAGGGCGGGGCGAGGGCCGAGATCAACATGGCGCAGGTGATGACGCGGCGCTACAGCCTTACCGGCTCGACGCTGCGCCCGCGCTCGGACGATTTCAAGGCGGTGCTTGCGCAGGAAATCGCGCGCGAAGTGTGGCCGCTGGTGCAGGAAGGCGCCTTGCGGCCGGTGATGGATCAGGTCTTCCCGCTGGAAGAGGCCGCGTCCGCCCATCGCCGGATGGAGGCGGGCGAACATATCGGCAAGATCGTGCTGCGGCCCTGATCCTAGTAGCCGGGATCGCCATAGCGCTGGCTGTCCCAGGAAGGATCGCTGCCGGTGGCCTTGTCCATCGGTTCCGCGAACTGGGCCGCGTCCCGTTCGGGATCGCTCATCGGGGCGTCGGCCCGGCTGAATTCGCCTGATGCGCCTTCCCATGCCATCCGATCGCCCAGGAATTCGGCCAGTATCTCCGGCTTTTCCGACATCGCCAGCACCTTGTCGATCCGGTCGGGGTTCATCGCCAGCGTCAGGGCGCCCAGCATTTCGTCGATCTGCAGAATATGCTCATGCCCCGATCCGCCCGATCTGATGTTCGCCGCCCATTGATCGAGCTTGTCCTGCAGCATGTTTTCGGCGCGGTTTTCGTTCAGAACCTTGTCGATGCCCTGGATTCGCGTCCTGATCGTCGGCAATTCGAGATTCACATGGACCCGGACCTGGTTCTCGCCCTGCGGCTCGATCCGGAAGGCCAGCGTCCCGTCGCCATTTCCACCGCTTCCGGGGATCGTATAGAGCAGCTCCCCGTCCGCCGGATTGCTGCGCCTGATTGCGGGCAAGCCCAGGATCTGGCGCACCATCCCGCCATCCAGCGAGGAAAGCTGGCCATAGACGCGGGCGGCCGGGCGCCCGACATCGAGGGAGAAATCGTCTCCGCCCCCGCAAGCGGCGAGGGCCAGGGTCAAGCCGGCGGCGAGAACGCGACGCATGATTACTTCCCCCTTGCCATTCGGCGCTGCCTGCCTCGTCCCACCGCGCAGGCCGGAGCTGCGTCTGCCACATCGCACTTAAGGAGAGGTTACGGATGGCCCCGCGGAAGCATGTCGCGGCGCCGTCCACGATGTAACTGTAATGTCATCGAATTGTGGTTGGCGCGTAACAATCCCCGGCTAGTGATTCGCCCATGGGCGTCGAAAGACTTGTCGATCGTGATCTGGCGGCCAGCAGCGATGCGGCTGCCGTTCCTCTCTCCCGCTTGCGGCCGGCGCGGCCGGAGCCCCCGGTTTCCGGAAGGCGGCGATACCGCACGGTCTGGATCTCGGACGTGCATCTCGGAACCAAGGGGTGCAATGCCGAGCTGCTGATCGATTTCCTCGACAGCGTCGACAGCGAGACCATGTATCTGGTCGGCGACATCATCGACGGATGGCGGCTGAAGAAGAAATTCTACTGGCCCGCGGCGCATAACGACATCGTCTGGCGTATCCTGAAGCGGGCGAAGCGCGGCACGCGCATCGTCTATATTCCCGGCAATCACGACGAGATGTTCCGCCAGTTCTCGGGGCTGAGCTTCGGAGGCGTGGAGATCCGGCGCACGGCCTTCCACACCACCGCCGATGGACGGCGGCTGATGGTGCTGCATGGGGACGAGTTCGACGCCGTGATGCTGGCCCACCGCTGGCTCGCCTTCGTGGGGGATGCGGCCTACACCCTGCTGATGAACCTCAACCGCTGGGTCAACGCGGTGCGCAGCCGGCTGGAGCTGCCCTACTGGTCGCTCAGCAAGATGGCCAAGCACAAGGTCAAGAACGCGGTCGAGTTCATCTCCCGCTACGAGGAAGTGGTGGCCAAGGCCGCTGGCGACAGAGGGGTGGACGGCGTGGTCTGCGGCCATATCCACAATGCCGAAATGCGCCAGTTCGGGGACGTGGCCTATTACAATGACGGCGATTGGGTGGAAGGCTGCACCGCGCTGGTCGAGCATTTCGACGGACGGATGGAAATTCTCCACTGGCCCGAGGAAATCGCGAAGCGCGAAGCCGGCGGCGCGATAACCGCTCTGGAAGCGGCGGCATAGGCATGGGGCTGCGCATCGCCTTGGTGACCGATGCTTGGGCGCCGCAGGTCAACGGAGTTGTCCGCACCCTGTCCGCGGTGACGCGGGAGCTGCGCTCGCGGGGGCATGACGTCACGGTCATTTCCCCCGACCAGTTCGCGTCGATGCCGTGCCCGAGCTATCCGGAAATCCGCCTGGCGCTGGCCCGGCGCGGCAATATCGGCAAGCGCATCGCCGCGATCCGTGCCGACGCGGTCCATATCGCGACCGAAGGCCCGCTGGGCCTGGCCGCGCGGCGTTACTGCCTGTCGCGCGGCATTTCGTTCACCACGGCCTATCACACCCAGTTCCCGGATTATCTCGCGCGCCGCACGGGCCTGCCGGCCCGCGCTTTCTGGCCCTATATTCGCTGGTTCCACCGGCCATCGGCGGGAATCATGGTGGCGACCGATACGGTCAGGGCGCAATTGCGCAGCCAGGGATTGCCGCAGGTCCGGGCATGGAGCCGGGGTGTCGACCTTGCCGATTTCCATCCGGATATGGAGCCGCCCGCCCTGTTCTGGGAGCTTGAGCGGCCGATCCAGCTCTATGTCGGCCGGGTGTCGGTCGAGAAGAATATCGAAGCCTTCCTGCGCTCGACCCATCCGGGATCGAAAGTGGTGGTCGGCGATGGCCCGGCGCTCGCCCGGCTGAAGCTGCAATTCCCCACGGTCCATTTCCTGGGCAAGCAGCAAGGCGCGGATCTGGCCGCCTGCTATGCCGGAGCGGACGTGTTCGTGTTTCCCAGCAGGACCGACACCTTTGGCCTGGTGATGATCGAGGCGCTGGCTTGCGGCACCCCGGTCGCGGCCTATCCGGTCACGGGGCCGCTCGACATACTGACGCCCGGCTGCGGCGCGATGGACGAGGATCTCGATCGCGCGATCGCCGCCGCGCTGAAGCTGGATCGCGAAAGCTGCATTGCCCATGCGGCCACTTTCAGCTGGGGAGCGAGCACGGCGCAGTTCCTGTCGGCGCTGGCTTGCGAGCCGCAGGTGCTGGCCGCCTGACGTATCGCGCTTGCCGAAAAGGCGGGGATCGCCTACATGGTGGCGTGATCGGCCGCTCCGCATGGGGCGGCCCTTATATTTTCTGGCCCTGTTTTGGCCCTTTTTCGGGCGGAGAGAACCATGTCCCAACCCACACCGCTGATGCCCCATGCCACGGCATCCTGGCTGGTCGACAATACCGCACTCACTTTCGAGCAGATCGCAGAGTTCTGCGGCCTCCATATTCTGGAAGTCCAGGCGATGGCGGACGATCTCGCCAGCTCCAAATACACGGGCCGCGATCCGATCCATTCCGGCGAGCTGACGCATGAGGAGATCGAGCGCGGCCAGAACGATCCGGAATACCGCCTGAAGATGCAGCGCGCCCCAGTTTCCGTCAGCCGCACCAAGGGGCCGCGCTACACCCCGGTTTCCAAGCGGCAGGACAAGCCCGACGGCATCGCCTGGATACTGCGCAATCACCCCGAGATTTCGGATGCCCAGATCGGCAAGCTGATCGGCACCACGCGCAACACGATCACCGCGATCCGGGAACGCAGCCACTGGAACATCCAGAACATCCAGCCCAAGGACCCCGTCACGCTCGGCCTGTGTTCCCAGCGCGAGCTGGATGCGGTCGTCGCCAAGGCGGCGAAGAAGGCTGGCATCAGCGAAGACCGCGCGGCCGACCCCGGCATGACCGGCGACCGGGAAGCCCTGATCGAGGAACTGCGCGCGGAACGCGAAGCCGCCGCCAAGGCTGCGGTGGAAGCCGCGCAGGAGGCGGAGGCCGCCGCCTGGCTGGAAGCGAAGCGCGCCAGCGAATCCACCGCCGAGTAAGCCGCCGGTTCACCTTTTCCGCTTGCCGCGCCGCCTCTGGCGCGGCAGGCTGCGCGCGTGGAGAGAGGTGACGACAGTTCGGTGCAGGGCGGCATAGCGGCGGCGCATTATGCCCATGCATGTGAATGGGATTTGTCCTTCGCGCCGCTCGCTCTCCCCCAGATGTTCGAGCAAGCGGTCGCCAGGCGGCCCGATGCGCCGCTGATAGATTTTCTGGGCCGGACCTACAGCTACGCGGAAATGCTCGATCAGGCCCGTGGCTTTGCCGCCGGATTGCAGCGGCGCGGCATCGCCGGGGGGGATCGGGTGGGCCTGTTCCTGCCCAATGTTCCCGCCTATCTTTCGGCCTATTACGGCGCGATGATGATCGGCGCGGTCGTCGTTAATTTCTCCCCGCTTTATTCCGCTGAGGAGCTGGAGGCCCAGGTGGTGGATTCCGGCACGCGGGTGCTGGTGACCGCCGATGTCGCGGCCCTGCTGCCGACAGCCCTGGAAGTGCTCGACAATTCCCCGCTGGAAAGCCTGATCGTCGCGTCCCTTGGCGATATGCTGCCCTGGCCCAAGCGCCTCGCGCTCAAGCTGCTGGGCCGCGGCCAGATCGCGCGCCTGCCCCGCCGGCCGGATGTCTGGAAATGGTGGGATTGCTTGGCCGCCACGGCGCCCGAGCCGGTCCCGGTCCCGGTCGCGCCTGGCGACCTGGCCTTGCTGCAATATACCGGCGGCACCACCGGCACGCCGAAGGGCGCGATGCTGACCCATCAGAATCTTTCCGCCAATGCCCGGCAGGTTCGCGCGGTCGATCCGGATCGCGACAATGGCGATGTCGTCCTGGGCGTGCTGCCGCTGTTCCACGTCTTCGCCAATACCTGCGTGCTCAACCGCACGGTGGCGAATGCCGGGTGCATCGTGATGCTGCCGCGGTTCGATGCCGGGCAGGCGCTGGCCACCATCGCGCGGACCCGCCCGACATCGCTGTTCGGGGTGCCGACGATGTTCCAGGCGCTGCTCGACCATCCCAGATGCACACGCACCGATTTCTCGTCGCTCAGGGAATGCATATCGGGCGGCGCGCCGCTGTCGCTTCCGCTCAAGTCCCGGTTCGAGCGGGAAACCGGGGTCAAGGTGATCGAAGGCTATGGGTTGACCGAAAGCAGCGGGGTGGTTTCCACCAATCCGCTGCGCGGCGAAAACCGGCCGGGCAGCATCGGCCAGCCCTTGCCCGCGACCCGGATCAGGCTGCTGGACAAGGAAGACCCCACGCGGGATGCGCCGCCGGGCGAACCGGGCGAGCTGGCCATCCTCGGCCCGCAGATCATGCAGGGCTACTGGAACCGGCCCGACGCCGCCGCGCAGGCCTTCGCCGAGCGCGATGGGGAGCGCTGGCTGCGGACGGGCGACATCGCCACGCTCGATCCCGACGGCTACATCCATATCGTTGACCGCAGCAAGGACATGATCGCGGTGGGCGGCTTCAAGGTGTTCCCCAGCCGGGTCGAGAAAGTCCTGCTGCAGCATCCGGCGGTCAAGGAAGCGCTGGTGATCGGGGTTCCCGATTCCTATCGCGGCGAAAGCCCGATGGGCTTCGTCAGCCTGAAAGACGGCGCCGGCCCGGTGACGGGGGAACAGCTGCGTGCCTGGCTCGATCCGCATATGGGCAAGCACGAACGCCTGATCGGTGTGGAAATCCGGGACGATCTGCCCAAGACGATGATCGGGAAGCTCGACCGCAAGGCGCTCAAGGCCGAGGTCGCGGCGGGCAAGGTGGCGCTGCCAACCGGCCCGCATACTCCCTGAAGCGCGAGCGGTGCCGGTTCGGCCAGAACCGGTACAAGACTGGAATTAGCCGTTTTCCGTTATTTCCGGGCCGGCAAGCGATGCCACTTGCCGCGAAATCGCTCTAGCGGGCCAGCGAAAGGCGCGGTTCCTCGCCGTTTTCTTCCACGGCGGGCGCGGCGGCAGAGGGCATCGCGGCTTCCGCGCTGGTGCGATGGGCGAAGCGGCCCGTCACTTCCGCGCCCTGTTCGATGGTCAGCGCATCGTAGAACACGTCCCCTTCGATCCGGGCGGTGCGCAGCACCACGAGCTGGCTCGCGCTGATCGAGCCCTGGACCCGGCCCGCCAGCCGCGCGCTTTCCGCGAGGATCGCCCCGGTCACGGCGCTGCTTTCGCCCTGCACCAGCGATGAGCACGAAATATCGCCTTCGATCCGGCCGTCGACATGGAGATCGGCGGAGGCCTTGATGTCGCCCTTGATGACGACATCCGGGCCGATGACGGAAAATGTGCCGCCCGACATCGCTCTATCGGCCGGGTGCCGCGGTTTCTCCGCGAGCTTCTTCGAGAACATGGGGCGCTGCCTCCAGGAAGGGGCGCGGGTTGACCGCGCGATCGTTGATCCGCACTTCGAAATGCAAATGCGGCCCGGTCGAGCGACCGGTGCTGCCGATTGCGCCAATGACAGCGCCGGCGGCGACCTCCTGCCCCACTTTGGCGCGGAAGGCGGACATGTGGGCATAGCGGGTCATCAGCCCGTTGCCGTGGCTGATCTCGATGCAGTTTCCGTAACCGGACTTGCTGCCGGCGAAGCTGACCTTGCCCTTGGCCGCGGCATAGATCGGCGCGCCGACCGGGCCACGGAAATCGAGGCCGGCATGCATCGCGGCGGCGCCGGTGAAAGGATCGCGGCGATAGCCGAAGCCGGAGGAAATCGTCTTGAGGCTGGCCGGCATCACCTGCGGAATGCTTTTCAGCCCGCGCTCCAGCGCTTCCATCCGCGACAGGCTGAACCCGAGCCGCTCGAAACGCGGATCGATCGACCCGTCGCGGCCGGTGGACAGCAATTCGAGCGGACCGCCCTGGGCGTCCTTGGCGGAAGCGAGCATCCGGCGCGGATC
>Ga0172382_10004093_pt1 | contig 22550 bp, 18 predicted proteins | sample Leawel138RmetaG_FD_122245 | JGI IMG/M metagenome (GOLD analysis project Ga0172382, IMG submission 122245) | Leachate microbial communities from a municipal landfill in Southern Ontario, Canada - Leachate well 138R metaG | ecosystem: Engineered > Solid waste > Landfill > Unclassified | place... | reverse complement strand
GACTTCGTCCGGCTGGCGAGGTGCACGTCAGAAAAAATCTGGGCATTCATCGCCATCTTGTGGACCGCGACCGAGCCGACGCCGCCCGCGCCGATCACCAGAACCTTGCTCAAAGCGCATCTCCTTTGGCCCAGGAAGCTCATGGGCAGATTGGCGCATATAGGCGCCTTGCATGACATCACAACATGGCGCCGCGATTGACTTCATGCCGCCTGCCGAACAGTCTTCCTCCAGGATTGGTGGAAGGGGAAGACGATGGTCGGCATGACGATCCTGCAACCGGTGGTCGCGTTGGCGGCGTGGACGATGGTGATGTGGTTCTGGCTCTACGGAACGCGTATCCCCGCGCTGAGCGCGGCCAAGGTCGATCCCGACGACCTGGTCCACGACCCGACCAAGGGCCTCGATTCGGTCCTGTCGCCGCAGGTCATGTGGAAGGCCCATAATTACAATCATCTGCATGAAGCTCCTACGGTCTTCTATGCGGTGGCCATCGTGCTTGCGATCATCGGAAAGGGCGATGGAATCGCGGCGCAGCTCGCCTGGGTCTACGTCGCGCTGCGCGTGGTCCATTCGCTGATCCAGGCCACGATCAACAAGGTGTCGCTTCGCTTTCTCGTCTTCGCACTGTCGAGCTTCTGCCTCATGGCGCTCGTAGCCTTGGCGTTCATGCAGCTTTTCTGAGAACACCGTCGTTCCGGACCCGATCAGGTCCGGAACGACGATCATTTCACGAACAGGCTCGCCAGCTCGACGTGAGTCGACCAGCGAAACTGGCCGACCGGGCGCAGTTCCGCCAAGCGATAGCCGGCCGCGACCAGCAGCGCCGCGTCGCGTGACCAGCTCGACGGATTGCAGCTCACATAGACGATCCGCGCCACCTGGGCGGCGGCCAGCCGCTCCACCTGTTCGCGCGCGCCGGCGCGCGGCGGGTCGAGGAGAACCGCGTCGAAACGGTCAAGCTCGTCGGGCAGCAAGGGGTTGCGGAACAGGTCGCGGTGCAACGCGTGGACCGATAGCCCGGCCCTTCCCGCCGTAGCCTTGCAAGCAAAATGCGCGTCGCGCGCCGCCTCGACCGCCAGGACTTTCGTGCGCGGTCCCGCCAGCGCGAATGCGAAGGTACCGAGGCCCGAGAACAGGTCGGCGACTGCCACGGAGTCCGCCAGCCATTCGCGTGCCGCGGCGACCAGCGCCTGTTCGCCGTCGGCGGTCGCCTGAAGGAACGCACCGGGCGGAAAGCCGACGCTGACTCCGGAAAGCGAGACCGTGACCGGCTCGGGTTCCCACAGCGTCTCGGGGCCGAAGCCCTGGTCCAGCGTCAGCCGCGCGAGGCTATGGGTCCGGGCGAAATCGAGCATCACTTCGGTGGCGGCGAGACCTTCCACCGTCAGCCCCTTGAGGCCGAGATCGACGCCTTGTTTGGTCATCGCCAGCTCAACGTCAGCCGCCATGCGCGGCTTGCCGCCGCCCCTGGCGCGGTTGCGTCCCTTCCCCGCACCTTCGCCTATACGGATCAACAGCTTGCGCAACGGTCCCAGAATCGCCGTAAGCTCCGGCAGCAGCACAGGGCATTCGGCCAACTCGACCAGCCGGTGCGACTTCGCTTCGCGGAAGCCGATGACGATCCGCCCGCCCGCGCTCTCCGCGCGCAGCGAGGCGCGGCGGCGCGTACCGGCCGGCGAGAGGTGCGGCAGGACGATGCGCTCGGCGCCCAGTCCTTGCGCGGCGGAGGCGTTGGCCACCCGCGCAGCGACGAACTCGGCGAGTGATTCCTCGTCGAGCTGCTGGAGCTGGCAGCCGCCGCAGCGGCCGAAATGGCGGCAGGCCGGGTCGACGTGATGCGGTCCGGGCCGCAGCGTGCCGTCGGGCAGCAGCAGGTCGCCGGGCGCCGCGCCCCAGACGAAGCGCCCCGACGCGGTCACGCCGTCGCCCTTGGCGGCGACGCGGAGAACTTCCTCGGCTTCGCTCACAGGCAGGCGGCTACCGCGGCGGGGATCAATGCGGCGAGCTTGCCGGCGGTGAAAGCCGGGCCCGCCAGCCGCGCCGCCTCGCCCTGGAGCCAGACGCCCTCGCAGGCGGCGGCGAAAGCCTCGGTGCCCGTGGCCAGCCGGCCGGCGATCGCCCCGGCCAACACGTCCCCCGTCCCGGCGGTGGACAGCCAGCTCGAAGGGCGCGGCGCGCAGACGAACCGGCCGTCAGGCGCAGCGATCACCGTGTCGGGGCCCTTCGCGACGATGACCATGCCGCTGGCCTGTGCGAGACCGCGCACGCGCGCGGGCTTCGCTCCCTCGCCGTCGCAGCCGAAGGTCTTTTCCAGCGCCTGCAACTCGCCATCGTGCGGCGTCGCGATCAGCGGCGCGGCGCGTTCGGCAAGGAGCCGCTCGCCGAGCAGCAGCAGCCCATCGGCATCGACCACCGCCGGCACCGGGTCCGCCAGCGCCGTGACGAGCCGCTCGCGCGCCTCCGCGCGGCGGCCAAGTCCCGGACCGACGAGCACCGCCGTGTTGCGGTCGTCGGTAAGCACCGCCGAAAGCTTGCCGGTATCGACCACGAGGTCGGCCGGCGCGGAGCCGGTAGTGTCCGCGAAAAGCTTGACGTAACCCGCTCCCGCGCCTTGCGCTGCGCAGGCGGCCAGCACCGCCGCGCCCGGCATCTCGCCGCCGACCACCGCCAGCAGCCCGCGGCGGTACTTGTGCGCATCCGCGGCGGGGGCGGCCAGCACCGGCCGCGCGAGGACCTGCGCCGCACCCGGCACGGCGGCAACGCCGATCTCCACCAGCCGCAGCGCGCCCATCGTCGCGCAGGCGGGCATCAGGAGATGCGCGAACTTCCAGGCACCGAGCGCGACCGTAAGGTCGTAGCGCGGCAGGTCCGGATTGAGCGGCGCGCCGCTATCCGAATCGACGCCGCTCGGCAGATCGACCGCGATCGCGTGGCGATGGCTGGCGACGAGACGGCGCAGCAGCGCAAGATGCGCGTCGGCAAGCGGCCGCGTCAGCCCGCTGCCGAACAGGCAATCGACGAAGACTTCGCCGTGGGGCTCGGTATCGGATGGCAGGATCTCGCCGCTGTAGAGCGCGCGGGCGTGGCGCGCCGCATCGGTCGCGGGGGCCGCCGCCGACAGCACGGCAACTTTGCCGCCGCGTGCGCGAATGGCCTCGGCGATGACGTAGCCATCGCCGCCGTTGTTGCCCGGCCCGCAGAGGACGGTCACGCGGTGATGCGCCGCCATCCGCCAGACGTAATCGGCCGCGCCGTGCCCCGCGACCTGCATCAGCGCATCCACGCTGCTGCCGCCCGCGATCAATGCCTCTTCGGCGACCTGCATCTGCGCGACGGTGAGTATCTGGTTCGTGCTATTGGACATGGCCAAGCTGACTCGCTGCGAGACGATAGCGATCGGAGCCGACAGTCACGTCGAGCCCCGTTGCGGTGCGGGTGACGGCCGCCGGTTGCGCGCCATCGATTGCGGTCACGCTGCCGTCCGTCACCGCAAAGCGACGGAAGCCGCCATCGGCGTGCCGAATCACCAGCACCGGCGCGCCTTCGGTCCGGGTCCGCTCCAGCATGCAGGTTTCGGTGAAGGCCGCTGCCCCGGCAATGGCGCAGGAAACCCGCTCGGCACCCGCGGCTTCGGGAGCCACGCTCCCTCCGCCCGAACAGGCGGCAAGAAGCAGCGGGAGGCAGGCAACGCACGTGGCCTTCGACAGGCTCAGGCTGAGCGGGAATGGTGTGGTCGGGCAAAACACCCGCTCATGCCGAGCTTGTCGAAGCACACGCGCCAGCGGCACCAATCAGCCCCTCTTGAGCTGCGAAACGTCGCGCACCGCGCCGCGCGCGGCGCTGGTGGCCATCGCCGCATAGGCCTGGAGCGCGACCGAGACCTTGCGCGGGCGCGGATGGGCGGGCTGCCAGGCGGCCGCGCCTTTCGCTTCCATCGCCGCGCGACGATCCGCCAGTTCCGCGTCCGTAACGGCGAGGTTGATCGTGCGGTTCGGAATGTCGATCTCGATCGTGTCGCCGTTCTCGACGAGGCCGATCGCTCCGCCCTCGGCCGCCTCGGGCGAGGCGTGGCCGATCGACAGGCCCGACGTGCCGCCGGAAAAGCGTCCGTCGGTGATCAGCGCGCAGGCGGCGCCCAGGCCCTTCGACTTGAGGTAGCTGGTGGGATAGAGCATCTCCTGCATCCCCGGCCCGCCACGCGGACCCTCGTAGCGGATGACGACGACGTCGCCCGCTACGACCTGCCCGCCGAGGATACCCGCGACAGCCGCATCCTGGCTCTCATAGACCCGTGCGGGACCGGTGAACTTGAGGATATTCTCGTCGACGCCCGCGGTCTTCACGATGCAGCCGTCGCGGGCGATGTTGCCGTAAAGCACGGCAAGCCCGCCGTCCTTGGAAAAAGCGTGCTCCGCCGAACGGATAACGCCGGTTTCTCTGTCCGTGTCGAGCTTATCCCAGCGGCGCGACTGGCTGAACGCGGTCTGCGACGGCACGCCACCGGGCGCGGCCCTGTAGAACTCCCGAACCGAGGCGTCGTTGGTGCGGCTGATGTCCCAGCGGTCCAGGGCATCGCCCAGCGTGCGGCTGTGCGCGGTCGGCAGTTCGGTGTTGATCAGCCCCGCGCGGTCGAGCTCGCCCAGGATCGCCATGATGCCGCCGGCGCGGTGGACGTCCTCCATGTGAACGTCGTTCTTGGCGGGCGCGACCTTGGACAGGCAGGGCACCTTGCGGGACAGCCGGTCGATGTCGGCCATGGTGAAGTCCACCCCCGCCTCGTGCGCTGCGGCGAGCAGGTGGAGCACGGTGTTGGTCGAGCCGCCCATGGCGATGTCGAGGCTCATCGCGTTCTCGAAGGCCGCGAAGCTGGCGATAGTGCGCGGCAGCGCGGTCTCGTCATCCTGCTCATACCAGCGCTGGCACAGATCGAGGACGAGGCGGCCGGCCTCGCGGAACAGGCGTTCACGGTCGGCGTGGGTCGCCAGGGTCGAGCCGTTGCCCGGCAGCGACAGACCCAGCGCCTCCGTCAGGCAGTTCATCGAGTTGGCGGTGAACATGCCCGAGCACGAGCCGCATGTCGGGCAGGCCGAACGCTCGATCGCCTTCACTTCCTCGTCGGTGTAGTGCTCGTCGGCGGCGGCGACCATTGCATCGACGAGGTCGAGCGCGTGCTCCTGCCCCTTGAGCACGACCTTGCCCGCCTCCATCGGCCCGCCCGAGACGAACACGGCCGGGATGTTGAGCCGCAGCGCCGCCATCAGCATGCCGGGCGTGATCTTGTCGCAGTTGGAAATGCAGACCATCGCGTCGGCGCAATGCGCGTTGACCATGTATTCGACGCTGTCGGCGATAAGGTCGCGGCTGGGCAGCGAATAGAGCATGCCGTCGTGACCCATGGCGATGCCGTCGTCGACCGCGATCGTGTTGAATTCCTTGGCGACGCCGCCCGCCGCCTCGATCTCGCGCGCGACGAGCTGGCCCAGGTCCTTCAAGTGGACGTGGCCGGGCACGAACTGGGTGAAGCTGTTGACCACGGCGATGATCGGCTTGCCGAAGTCGCTGTCCTTCATCCCGGTGGCGCGCCAGAGCCCCCGCGCGCCGGCCATGTTGCGGCCGTGGGTGGTGGTACGGGAACGATAGGCAGGCATGGGTCGGCTCCGGTGAGTGCAATTCTGGCAAAGGGTGGCCCTACTTCAGGTGGGGTGTTTGCCGAAGAAGAAAATAGGGTTTTTCGCGCCGGGGCGTATAGCCGAACCGTAGAAGCCCGTCTCCGCGCCTTCACGCCCCATTACAGCCGCAGCGCGACCTGGTTGCAGATCCGCGCAAGCCTTTCCGCCCAGACCGCCTGCCCCGCCGGATCGGCGATCTCGTCCTGCCTGATCTCGACACCGAGATACGGCCGCCCTTCGATTTCGGCATGGCGGTTCATCGTCGCGTTGAGGAGCTTGCCCGAATAGGGTTGCTGGTCGCCGACGGCGAGGCCCTCGGCCTCGAGCAGCGGAATCGCGACGCGCGCGGCGCGATCGTCTTCGTTGTAGAGGACGCCGACCTGCCATGGGCGCTTTTCCTGTGGATTGCTCGCCAGTTGCGGGGTGAAGCTATGAAGCGACAGGATGAGCGCGGGCGGCATGGCGTCGAGCTGGCGGGCCAGCGCGGCGTGGTAGGGGCGGAAGAAGCGGTCGAGCCGGGCCTCATGCGCCGCGTGGCCGAGGTCGTTGCCGGGAATGGCGTGGCCGTCGCTGGCGATGGGGATGATCGCCGGCGCGCCCTCGTCGCGGTTGCAGTCGCAGACGAGGCGGCTGACGTTGCACAGGAAAGCGGCGAACCCGGCGCGCGCCGCCAGCAGCCCGGCGACCGCGCCGACACCGATGTTGACGGCGATGTGCTGGTCGAACAGGGCCGGATCGATACCGAGGTCGATGTCCTCCGGCACGCGGTTCGAGGCATGATCACACACGACCAGGATGCCGCCGAAGCGCGGCGTGCCGACGAGGCGGTAGGCATCCTCGCTCATCGCAGCCGCCCCGCCATCCGCCACCACGCCGGAACGATCTGCGCCGCCGCCCCGTCACGTGCGGCCTCGCTCTCGTAGAGCGCGAAGCAGGTGGCACCCGAGCCCGACATGCGGGCGAGCAGCGGCGCAGTCGCCTGCAAGGCGGCCAGCACTTCGGCTACCGGCGGACAGAGCCCGATCGCCGGGGCTTCAAGGTCGTTACGCCCGGCGAGCGCGATCGCACGGGCGCCGCCTTGCGGCAGAGGCCCCCGGTCGATCCCATCCCACGCGCGGAACACCGGACCGGTAGCGAGCGGGACGCGCGGGTTGACCAGCAGGACGGGCGTGCCGGCAAGGTCGTTGACCACCGGCGAAAGCTCGGTGCCGGTACCGGTGCCGATACAGGCCTCGCTCTCGACGCAGGCGGGGACGTCGGCGCCGAGCGCGGCGGCGATCTCGCGCCAGTTTTCGGGCAGCCCGCCCCAGCGCCTGACCATGCGGAACACCGCGCCCGCATCGGCCGAGCCGCCGCCCAGCCCGGCCGCGACCGGCAGGCGCTTGTCGAGCCGTACCGACCAGCCGGGCACGCGCTCGAGCCTGCCAAGCGCCCTGGCGACGATGTTGCCGAAGGGGTCGTCGAGCGTGCCGGCGAACTCACCCGTCACGTGCAATTCGTCACGCGCCGCGGACGAAGCGGTCAGCCGGTCGCCGTCATCCACGAAGGCGAACAGCGTTTCCAGCTCATGATAGCCGTCGTCACGCCGCCGGCGGACGTGGAGCGCAAGGTTGATCTTGGCGTACGCGGTTTCGATCATGAACTCCTCCCCCTCCCCATGCCGGGGAGGAGTTCAGCCACCATCACATATTCGGATAGTTCGGGCCGCCACCGCCTTCAGGCGCGACCCATTCGATGTTCTGGGTCGGGTCCTTGATGTCGCAGGTCTTGCAGTGGACGCAGTTCTGCGCGTTGATCTGCAGGCGCGGCGTGCCTTCCTCGAGACCGACGAACTCGTAGACGCCGGCCGGGCAATAACGCGCCTCGGGGCCCGCGTAGAGCGGCAGGTTCACCTCGGTCGGAATGGCCGGGTCCTTGAGCACGAGGTGGCACGGCTGGTCTTCCTCGTGGTTGGTGTTCGAAAGGAACACCGAGGACAGGCGGTCGAAGCTGATCACGTTGTCGGGCTTGGGGTATGCGATCGGCTGATAAAGGTCCGCCCGCTCCAGCGCGGAAGCGTCGGTATGGTGCTTCATGCTGAACGGCAGGCCGATTTTCAGCGTGCGCATCCACATGTCGGCGCCGGCGAGCACGGTGCCGAAGTCGCCGCCGAACTTGGCCACGAGCGGCTGGGAATTCTGCACCAGCTTGAGCTCGGTGGCGATCCAGCTATCGCGGACCGCGGCGTCGTATTCGCCCAGTTCATCGGCCTCGCGGCCCGCGCCCAGGGCCGCGGCGATCGCTTCGGCCGCGAGCATGCCGCTCTTCATCGCGGTATGGCTGCCCTTGATGCGCGGCACGTTGACGAAGCCGGCCGAGCAGCCGGCCAGCACGCCGCCGGGGAAGGCAAGCCGCGGCACCGACTGCCAGCCGCCCTCGTTGATCGCGCGCGCGCCGTAGGAAACGCGGCGGCCGCCTTCCAGGATGGCGCGGATCGCCGGGTGCTGCTTCCAGCGCTGGAATTCCTCGAACGGGTAGACGTAGGGGTTCTTGTAATCGAGCGCGGTCACGAACCCCAGCGCCACCTGGTTGTTCGCCTGATGGTAGAGGAAGCCGCCGCCCCAGGTGTCGTTTTCCGACAGCGGCCAGCCCTGGGTGTGGAGGACGCGGCCGGGTACGTGCTTGGCCGGGTCGATGTCCCACAGTTCCTTGATGCCGATGCCGTATACCTGCGGCTGGCAATCGCGCTCTAGGTCGTACTTCGCCTTCAGCCGCTTGGTCAGGTGGCCGCGCGCGCCTTCGCAGAACACGGTATATTTGGCGAGCAGGTTCATGCCGGGCTGGTAATCGCCCTTGTGGCTGCCGTCGCGCGCCACGCCCATGTCGCCGGTCTGCACGCCGATGACCTCGCCGCGCTCGCCATAGAGCACCTCGGCCGCGGGGAAGCCGGGGAAGATCTCGACGCCGAGTTCCTCCGCCTTGCCGGCGAGCCAGCGGCACAGGTTGCCGAGCGAGCCCGTGTAGCAGCCGTCATTGCTCATCAGCGGAGGCATGATGATGTGCGGCATCGGGAACTTGCCGTTCCTGGTCAGCATCCAGTGCCAGTTGTCGGTCACCGGCGTCTCGGCCATCGGGCAATCCTGGTCGCGCCATTCGGGCAGCAGTTCGTCGAGCGCCCTGGGATCGACCACCGCGCCGGACAGGATGTGGGCGCCGATTTCCGAGCCCTTCTCCAGAATGCAGACCGCAAGGTCGGCATTGAGCTGCTTCAGGCGGATCGCCGTGGAAAGCCCGGCCGGTCCGCCACCCACGATGACGACGTCATAGGGCATCGATTCCCGTTCGCTCATCAATCTTGTCCTGTTCTCCCGGCCGCGCGCGGCCGACCCCCGAATTGGAATGTGCAATAAATGTAAGCAGCCGCCTTGATTGGTGCAAACGGGCAGGTCAAGACCGGACGATGGATGATCGCGCGAAAGCTGGACCGCAAGCAACGGAGGCCGAGGCGTTCGCGGCGGCGCTCGACTGGTGGCGCGGCGCCGGCGTCGACTGCGATTTCGCCGATGCGCCGACGCGCTGGCTGGCACCGGTGGAGAGCGCCGCGCCCGGTCCCCGCGCGGGCGGGGTTCGCGACCGGCAGGGCAAAGGCTCCGGCTCGCCCGATGGCGGGGGCGCGGAAGCCCCGGTCGCGCTGGCCAAACCCGCGATCGACCGCAGCGCCTTGCCGCAGGACCTCGGCGCCTTCACCGCCTGGTGGCTGAGCGAGCCCGCGCTCGACGACGGTCGCGCCAGCGGCCGCGTGCCGCCGCGCGGCACAGGTGGCGCCGAATTCATGGTCATCGTCCCCGACCCCGAGCGCGACGACGGCGAGCGCCTGTTGTCCGGGCCGCAGGGAAAGCTGCTCGACGCGATGCTGGCGGCCATGGGGATCGGACCCGAACAAGCCTACGTCGCCAGCGTCCTGCCCCGTCACACGCCGATGGCGGATTGGCCGGGGTTGGCCGGAAAGGGGTTCGACGTCCTGCTCTGCCATCATGTCCGGCTGGTCGCCCCACGCAGGCTGGTTGCGCTTGGCAGCAACATCCTGCCGCTCCTGGGCAACGACCCGGCGCAAACTCCTGCCGTTTTACGAAATTTTAACCAAGAAGGCATGTCCATTCCCCTGCTCGCGGGCAAAAGCTTGGCAGCATTGCTGGAACGGCCGCGATGGAAGGCAGGGTTGTGGCAAGGGTGGCTCGACTGGACCGACACACAGTCGGGTCGGGGAAGATAGGAACCAATCGAGAGTGACATTCGCCGCCAAAGCACGGGTGCTGGCCCTCGGCCTGGCCGCTGCAGGCGTGGTGGCGCTCGACAGCGCGCCCGCCCAGGCCAACAGCGCCGCCGTCGACTATTTCCGCAACCGCGCCGACCGGACCGCCGTCCCCTCGCTGCTGAGCCAGGATGAGCGGCAGTATTACCGTGAGGTCTTCACCGCGATCGAGCGCAAGGACTGGACCCGCGTCCAGGCGATGTTCGCGCAGAAGAGCGAAGGACCGCTCCACCAGGCGGCGCTCGCCGAATACTACCTCGCCGCCGGTTCGCCGCGTATCGAACTCGACCAGCTCAACGCCTGGCTCGCCAGGGGCACCAGCCTGCCGCAGACCGAGCAGATCGGCCGCCTCGCCCTGACGCGCGGCGCGCAGGCGCTGCCGGCCATGCCCGGCGCGCAGCCGCTGGTCGGCCTGCCCACCACGTCCAAGCGCGTCCGTCCGCGCAGCGTCAACGACGGCACGATGCCGGCCGCGATCGCATCGGGCATTCTCGACAAGATCAAGCACGACGATCCCATGGGCGCGCGCGTGCTGCTCGACGGCATCGACGCCTCGCTCTCCGATCCTGCCCGCGCCGAATGGCGCCAGCGCGTGGCGTGGAGCTTCTACATCGAGAACGACGACACCAACGCCTACAGCATGGCCCAGTTCGCGGCGCAGGGCGCCGGCCCCTGGGTCGGCGAGGCCTGGTGGACCGCCGGGCTTGCCGCCTGGCGCCTGGGCGATTGCCGCGGGGCGGCCGACGCCTTCCACAACAGCGCGGCGCGCGCCGAAAACGCGGAGTTGCGCTCCGCCGCCTATTATTGGCAGAGCCGTGCGCTCGTCCGCTGCCGGCAGCCGGAACAGGCCGCCGCGCCGCTGCGTCTGGCCGCCGCCCGCGACGAAACGCTCTACGGCATGCTCGCCGCCGAGCAGCTCGGCATGAAACTACCCGAGCAGCATGGTGAGGCCGATTTCACGCAGACCGACTGGCAGCGCCTGCGCGACAACGGCAACATCCGCGTCGCCGTCGCGCTGGCCGAGATCGGCCAGGACGGCCTTGCCGACGAGGTGCTGCGCCATCAGGCGCGCATCGGCTCCGCCGACCAGTACCAACCGCTCACTCGTCTGGCGCGCGATCTGGGCCTGCCCTCGACCCAGCTCTGGATGGCCTACAACGCGCCGCGCGGCGGCCGGCCGGAGCCCGCCACCCGTTTCCCGACGCCCAAGTGGACGCCGGTTGGCGGCTGGAACATCGATCCGGCGCTCGTCTATGCCCACGCGTTGCAGGAATCGGTGTTCCGCACTTCGGTCGTCAGCCCGGCCGGTGCGCGCGGCCTCATGCAGATCATGCCCGCCGCTGCGAAGGATCACGCGGCCAATCTCGGCTATACCGGCAACGCCTCCGATCTCAACAAGCCCGAAGTGAACCTCGCTTTCGGCCAGCGGCACCTTACCATGCTGCGCAACCAGTCCGGCACGCAGGGCCTGCTGCCCAAGGTGATGGCGGCCTACAACGCCGGCATCCTGCCGGTCAGCCGCTGGAACAGCGAGGTCAAGGACCAGGGCGATCCGCTGTTGTGGATCGAATCGGTGCCTTATTGGGAGACGCGTGGCTACGTGAACATCGTGATGCGCAACTACTGGATGTACGAACGGCAGGCGGGCGGCCCGTCGGAAAGCCGCATGGCGCTGGCCCAGGGGCTGTGGCCCACCTTCCCCGGCCTTGCCGGATCGAATGCGGTGCGCATGACGGCCAACGGAGTGATCGTGCGTGGCCGTTGATCCGGAACGAACCTTCACCCCGATCAACATCGCGCTGCTGACCATCTCCGACACGCGCATGCTGGACGACGACACCTCGGGCACGATTCTGGCCGAGCGGATCGTCGCGGCCGGGCACACGCTCATCGAACGGGCGATAGAGAGGGATGTCGTCGCGCGCATCGTCAGCCGGCTGAACGACTGGATCGACGACAAGCGAGTCGATTGCGTCATCACCACCGGCGGCACCGGCCTGACGGGACGCGACGTAACGCCCGAGGCGCTCCACCAGGTCAAGGACAAGGACATCCCCGGCTTCGGCGAGCTGTTTCGCTGGATCAGCTTCCAGACCATCGGCACGTCCACGGTGCAGTCGCGCGCCTGCGCCGTGCTGGCGCGCGGGACCTATATCTTCGCCCTGCCCGGCTCGAACGGCGCGGTGAAGGACGGCTGGGACCGCATCCTCGCCGAGCAACTCGACAGCCGCAACCGGCCCTGCAACTTCGTCGAGCTGATGCCGCGGCTCAGGGAAGTCTGAACCGCGGTATAGGATCGCCAGTCAGGCTGGCGGTCAGGCGAAGCGAACTGCCCGCGTCTTCCGGCGCATCCCGCTCGCGATCGCACCGAATCCCAGGATCATCATGAGCCAGGTGGCCGGTTCGGGAACAGCCGTGGTCGGCCTCGCACCGAAGAACGCGAGATGCGAGAGGTCCGGAAGATTCGTATTCTGGCCGTTCTGAAGACCGGCAGTGGTGTACTCGCCGGTCTCTCCCGGGATGGCAATCGAATAGAGCATGAAGGCCGGGCCGGACTTGACCGCGATATAATTCACGATGAAGTCGGCAAGCGTCCAGATGCCCTGGGGCGTGCCGGTTACGCTGCCGAAACCGTCATCGGTCGATCCCAGATAATTCAGGACGATATCGGGATTCTTTGCCTGATTGTAGGCAATCTGCGTTTCAAGCGCCGAACTGGCATCGTGAATGTTGCCGCTGAACTTGCAGCCGGTCACCAGCGAGCAACTCGGATCGACGAGTGTGACCGCGGCCGAGGCTGGGGAAACCACGATGGCTGCCTGGATCAACGCGCCCGCAACCAGAGCCGCTTTCGCAAAGAGCTTCATGACCATCTACCCCTATACGCGAGTTTGCGTTCAGAGTGCCTTACTAACATATTCGGCCAGAGAATTGGCATCCCGATTCGGGTTGTTTCGATATGATACAAAACGGCGGGTGGGTTCATAATCGATCCCACCTCCGTAACGCCCCCCAACGATTGGTCGTCGACGCGAGCCGCACTCTACTCCAGCAGATCGCGCACCTTCGAGAGCAGGTCGCCGATCCGCTCCGCCGCCTCGGTGAAGGTCTTGGCATCGTCGCGCTGGTTGTTGCCCCGCGCTTCCTTCGCGGCTTCCACGTAGTTCTCCATATCGGCTTCGAGCGCGTCGGCGATCATCTCGGCCTCGTCCTCGGTCAGGGATAGCTTGATTGTCTTGGCCATATGGCGCGCTCCTTCATCGTCGACGGGCGCGATACGGGAGCGGGCCGCCCGAGACAACCGGCACATGCGCTCGCGCGCCATCGGCGGGCGAACCTTGCCAATATGTTCTTATTATGTTCCAACATGGGTATGCCCTGCCATCCCTTGATCCGCGGTCGCGGCGCCCAGTCTGCCGCGGTGCCGCAGCGTTTCGGCCTCGCCGCACGAGAGGCGGACGGCGACTGGCTCGACGCGCAGGAAGGCGTGGACGGTCCCGGCCCCAAGCTGCGCACCACAGTCCTCGAGGAGCACCCAAGGACCATCCTCAGCTTCAACACGTCGCCCGACATCCCCTTCGATCGCTCGATCAATGCCTATCGCGGCTGCGAGCACGGCTGCATCTATTGTTTCGCCAGGCCGACGCATGCCTATCACGATCTGTCGCCCGGGCTCGACTTCGAGACAAGGCTCTTCGCCAAGCCCGACGCTCCGAAGCTCCTGCGCAAGGCTCTGGCCAGGGCCGGCTACAAGCCCTCGCCCATCGCCATGGGCACCAATACCGATCCCTACCAGCCGATAGAGGGGCGTTACCGCATCACGCGCGGCGTGCTCGAGATCTGCCTCGAGACGCGCCATCCGGTGACGATCACCACCAAGTCCGCCCGCGTGCTGCGCGATCTCGACCTGCTGGCTGAGATGGCGCGCCACCGCCTGATCGCCGTGGCCATCTCCGTGACCAGCCTCGATCCCCGGTTGTCTGGCCTGCTCGAACCGCGCGCCTCGGCGCCGGCCAAGCGGCTCGACGCGCTGGGCCGGCTGGCGGCCGCGGGGGTGCCCGCGCATGTCTCGATCGCGCCGGTGATCCCGTCGATTACCGACGAATTCATGGAGGCGATCCTCGCGCAGGCCGCTGGACGCGGAATCGCCTCGGCAAGCTGGATCATGCTGCGCCTGCCGCACGAGGTGGCGCCGCTGTTCCGCGAATGGCTGCAGGTCCACTACCCGGACCGCGCCGCCAAGGTCATGCACATCGTCCGCTCGATACGCGGCGGGCGCGACAACGACCCAGACTTCTTCTCACGCATGAAACCGCACGGCGTCTGGGCTGACCTGTTCCGCACGCGCTTCCGCCTTGCCTGCAAGCGGCTGGGCATGAACCGGGTTGGGATCGACCTGAACGTCAGCGATTTCCGCCGGCCGTCGCTCGACGGGCAGTTGAGCCTGCTCTGAACGTCCGGCAGTCAGAATACGCCCGGATCGGCGAGGATCACCGGCGCGGCGCAGCCGTCGCCGGTGTCGCCGCGCCTTACCTCGGGCTCCCTGCCGGGCCCACGCGAGCGCCACTCGGTGCGCTGCGTGCAGACCTTGCCATCGGGATTGGTGGTGATCAGCGTGTATTCGTAAGTGCTGCCCCGCGGCATGTCGCGGCCGACGACGAACTGCGGCGGCGCCGGCGGAGCAGCCGGAGCGGCAGGCGGGGCTCGCACCACGCGCCGGGCGCGCGGCAACCCGCCGTAGGCTTCCTCGACCGCTTCTGCCGCCGCCTCGCCCTGCACGACGGGTATCGAGACGCTGACCCGTGGCGGGACATCGCCGACATACCGGATTTGCGCGACCGAACCGTCAGGCAGATCGACGGACATCGTGCGCCATTCCAGCGGTTTGGCCCCGGCAGCTTCGGCCAGCAGCAGCGCGGTCGCGCCGGCGAGGCAGGTTATGCGCGGCTTGGGCTTCATGGCTGTCCCCTTCGTGCGAAGGCCAATGCTATGCCGCGCGCCGGCCTCCGGCTCAACGCCTGATGACCCCGCTCAACCTTCGGGCTGGTAGAACAGGCCGAAAGTGTGGGCCGCCTCGGCGCGCATCCGCGCGCCGGGCGTGGGCTCGGGCGGCTGGGCCGGCATCGCAGGCAGCGCCAGACCTCGGCGCTTCAGCTCGCGCGTGATCCGCGCCATCAGCGTGCGCCTCGTCGCCTCGTCGGGCTGCAAGGGGCCGCCGGCGAGCAGCGGGTGGACCGGCAGCGCCCGCTCCACGCGGACCAGCGCCTCACCGCCCGCGACCTCGGCCTCGCCGATGAATATCTCCAGGCCCTGGAAGCTGACCGTGGCCTTGCCCGCCGACCACGGCAGCCATCCGGGCATGACCAGCAGGAAGCCCGCATCGTGCGCCCGGACATCGCGCGCGCGGACTGGCAGAGGGTAGCCCTCGGCATCGAGCAGCGTCAGGTGCGCCGGCGCACCGCGTCCCAGCGCGGTAGCGGCAAGCGCCCGCCATGAAGGCTGCTCCCACGCGGCCTTGCTCGGTGCGCCGCCGGGGGCCGCGTCGGATTGCGGCCATTCGATGCCGGGCGGCGCGCGCCATTCCTGCGGTGGTTGGTCGGTCGCCGCCCGGTTGGGCCACCAGCGAACCACAGCCGGGCTCACGCAAGTGATGATGCGGGCGAAGTACCAGATCGCCGGGCGAGTCACGCTCGCATAGTCGACGGTGTCAGGGCTTATCGCCGGCGTCAGGATCTCCTCGGCGAGATAGCGCTCAAGATTGCCCTGCATGTCGCGGTCGCGCACAGCCGCCACGCCCGAAAGCAGGACGACCGGCTCGTCCGACGTGCCCTCGAACAGCATGCCCACCCGCGGATTGCGCCGCGCCCGTTCGGCCTTGGCCGGATAGGCGAGGCCCGTCGCGGCGTCGATCGTCGCGCCGTCCGCACTCAGGAACGGCACGAGCGGCGTGTCGATCGGCACGCCCGCGGCGCTCACCGTGGCGTACTCGGCGACGAAGCGCGTGGCGATGAACCGGACGACCTCGGCCGGCAGGTGGTCGAGCCAGTTCACGCTGCGTCGAATGCGATCGGCAGGTGCTTGAGGCCCCAGGCGCCGAGGAACGGCCGCCATTCGGCCTCGCCGGCCGGCCTCGGGTTGCGCAGCCGCCGGGCGATCAGGTGCAACCCCTCCTGCAACTGATTGCGCGCGATGAACTGGCCGATGCAGATATGCGGCCCGCGCCCGAAAGCAACGTGGCGGCCGGCGTTCTCGCGCTCGGGATCGAACGCCGTGGGATCGGCGAAGACGGCGGGATCGCGGTTCGCCAGCGGCGGCGCCATGACGATCGTCTCGCCCTTGCGGAAGCGGAAGCCGTCGTACTCGAAATCCCTGGCGACCTCGCGATAGGGCGTTGCGATCGCCGAATGGCGCAGCGATTCCTCGGTGACCTTGCGGCAGAAGGCCAGATCCTCGGCGCAGCGCGCATACATCTCCGGCCGGTCGAGCAGCAGTTTCATCATCATGCTAAGCTGGTTCTTGGAGGTATCGAACCCCGCGACCGCGACGGTCAGTACCATGAACCGCGCCTCGACATCATCGAGATGGCCCTGCTTCTTGGCGGCGATGATCGCGTCGAGCAGCGAATCCTCATCGAACGCGCCGCTCGCCTCGCGCTCGCCGACCAGCGTGTCGGCGAAATCCCAGAGCACGTCCCAGCCGGCCATGAACTTGGGCTTGGCCGCCGGATCGAGCGTCAACGAGGTCAGTTGGTTCTCCAGCGCCGTGCGCATCCGCGGGATGGGTTCGGCCGAGACGCCGAGCAGCCCGCACATCACCGTCACCGGGAAGTACGACGCGAACTCGGCGAAATCGAACTCGCCCCGGGGCGCCCATTCGTCGAGCAGTTCGGTAATGACACGCTGCATCATCGCGCGTTCCTGGTTGGCCCGGCGCGGGGTGAAGGCATGCGCCACGGCGCCGCGCAACCGGCCGTGCGCCGGGCCGTACTGCGAGATGACGATCTCTTCCATGAAGCGCGCCCACATCGTCCCGCGCACGCCGTAGTAGTCGATGATCGGGCCGAAACCGCAGATCATGTTCCCATCGTCGGCGAGCAGGTCCGCGCAGGCCTGATAACCGTGCACCACATACCCTTGCGAGAAGCGCGCCAGCCAGGGATGCTCGGCGCGGGCCGTAGCGAGGAAGGGATCGGGATCGGCCGAGAACTCGGGCGTCTCGACCGGCAGCACCGGCAGCGAAGTGTCGATCGCAAGGTCCATGGCGTTTTTCCTCACCCTGTCTTTCGTCAGGATGATAGCAGCCGGGACCGGGAAGAAAAGTACATGATCCCGAGCAAGCTCGGAATCGCTACGCTCGTCGACGCGACGTTCAGCCCGCTCTCCAGCGGCCCCGGATCAAGTCCGGGGCTGACATCATTCCGGCAGCCGGTAGTCGCGGAAACGCTCGCGCAGGTCCTTCTTGCTGATCTTGCCGGTGCCGGTGTGCGGGATATCGTCGACGAACTCGACCGCGTCGGGCAGCCACCATTTCGCCACCCTGCCGGCCAGCAGCTCGCGCAGTTCCTCGCCCGACACCTCCATGCCCGGCTTCCTGACGACGACGAGGATCGGCCGCTCGTCCCACTTGGGATGAGGAATACCGATCGCCGCCGCTTCCGCCACCGCCGGATGCGCCACCGCGCAGTTTTCCAGCTCGACCGAACTGATCCATTCGCCGCCCGACTTGATCACATCCTTGGTGCGGTCGGTAAGCTGCAGCGTGCCGTCGGGATGGAGCACCGCGACATCGCCGGTGTCGAACCACTGGTCGTCCACCGCCGCGTCCTCCTTCGCCTTGAAGTAGCGCTTGATCACCCAGGGTCCGCGCACCTGCAGCGCGCCCGCCGAAACGCCGTCGCGCGGCAGGACCTTGCGCGGATCGTCGAGGTCGACCGTGCGCAACTCTACGCCGAACAGCGCCTTCCCCTGCCTGGCCTTGATCGCGACCTGCTCGCCGAAAGGCAGCGTGTCGAACTCCGCCGACTCGAAGGCGATCGTCGCGATCGGCGAGGTTTCGGTCATGCCCCAGGCATGGGCGATGCGGATGCCGTCGCGCATCAGCCGCTCGATGGTCGCGCGCGGCATGGCCGATCCGCCGGTCAGGGCTTTCGTGAGCGGCGGCAGCGGCTGGCCGGTCGTCTCGCAGTGCTGGATCAGGCTGAGCCAGACGGTCGGCACGCCGGCCAGGTAGTTGACGCCTTCCTCGTGGATCAGGCGGCACAGGTTGGCCGCCTCGTTGTTGGCGCAATAGACGAGCTTGGCGCCCACCGCCGCCGCCGCCCAGGGGAACCCCCAGTTGTTGGCGTGGAACATCGGCACCACGGGCAGCACGACGCAGCGGGAATCGAGATCGAGGCATTGCGGCATCAATGCGGCATAAGTGTGCAGCATGTTCGAACGGTGCTCGAACAGCACGCCCTTGGGATTGCCGGTGGTGCCGCTGGTGTAGCAGAGCATGCAGGGGTCGCGCTCGCTGCCCGTCACCCACTCCGCGTTCCCGTCCTCGTGGCCGATCCAATCCTCGAAATGCGGAGCGTGGGCGCCCGAATCGAAGCAGACATAGTGCTCGATCGTCGTCCAGCGCCGCCTCATCCGGTCGACGATCGGCTGGAACGCGGCGTCGTAGATGAGGATGCGATCCTCAGCGTGGTTGGCGATGTATTCGAGCTGGTCGTCGAACAGCCGAGGGTTGATCGTGTGGAGCACGCCCCCCGCCCCCGTCGCGCCGTACCAGGCGACGAGGTGGCGGCCGTGGTTCATCGCCAGCGTGGCGACGCGGTCGCCCGGTCGGATGCCGAGCCGCTGAAGCGCCTGCACCATCTTCAGCGCATCATGCCGGACCCCCGCCCAGGTGGTGCGGGTCTGGCTGCCGTCGCTCCATTGCGTGACGATCTCGCGCGTCCCGTGCTCGCGCGCGGCATGGTCGATCAGCAGGGAGACGCGCAGTTCCCAATCCTGCATGGCGCCCAATATGTTCATCCGGTCCCTTACCCTTCGCAAACGCAGAAAAGCAGCCTAGCGATTTCTCGGACGGAAGGTAATCAGGCAACCAGCCTGAGATGGCCGCCGCCCCGCTGGGCCGTCAGCGACACGTTGGCGACCCCCTCGATCTCGGCAATGCGCTCGGCCAGTTCGCCGTCGAGCACGAAGTCGCGGCCCAGGCGCATCGGCTTCACAACCTCGCCGTCGAGGTGCAGGTTGGCGCGCACCTCGCCCCGGCCGGGCGCGCCCGGCACCAGCATCATCGCCAGCTCCGGCACCGCCTCGATCCGGTCGATGTCGAACGCCAGCACCATCCGCGCGCTGTCGCGCACCTCGGCCAGCGGCCGTGCACCGCGCACGGTGACACGCGGCGGCTCGTCGACACTCGGGCTGTCGAGTTCGACCTGGAGCAGCACGCAAATGCCTTCGCGCGCCCACTTCACGAAGCTGTCGACCAGCGTTTCCTCGAAGCAGGCGGCCGAAAACTGGCCCGAACTGTCGGAGAAATCGGCGCGGACGAATTCGGCGCCCTTGCGGGTGCGGCCCTTGTTCACGCTTTCAACCATCGCCGCCATGACCGCCGGCTGGCGCCCGCCGGGCACGCCCGAAACCATCAGGCTGGCGTGGCTGCGCGCGCCGTTGGCCGAGGCGATGGCACGGTACTGTTCGACCGGGTGCGCGGCGAAGTAGAAGCCGAAGCTCTCGCGCTCCTTGGCCATCTGCTCGGCGCGGCTCCAGGGCTCGACATCGACGAGCCGCAACGCCTGCTCGTGGTCGGCGGCGCCGAGCAGACTGTGCTGGTCGCTGTTGCGCTCACGCGCCGAGCGTTCGGCCTCGGCGAGAAGCGTGTCGGCATTGGCCAGCACCCGGGCGCGGCTCGGCTCCAGACCGTCGAAAGCGCCCGCCGCGGCCAGGCCCTCTAGCTGCCGCCGGTTCATCGCGCCCGGCGGGCAGCGGCGGAACAGGTCGTCGAGGCTGGCGAACGGGCCGTTCGCCTCGCGCTCGGCGACGATCGCGTCCATCGCCTTCTCGCCGACGTTGCGGATGCCCGCGAGCGCATAGCGCACGGCGTAGCTTTCCTCGGTCTGTTCGACGGTGAACTCCGCCTCCGAGCGGTTCATGTCGGGACCCTCGATGGCGAGCCCGGCCCGGCGCATGTCGTCGACGAAGACCGCGAGCTTTTCCGACTGGTGCATGTCGAAGCACATCGAGGCGGCGTAGAATTCGTGCGGATAGTGCGTCTTGAGCCAGGCGGTGTGATAGGCGAGCAGCGCGTAGGCGGCGGCGTGCGACTTGTTGAAGCCGTAGCCGGCGAACTTGTCGATCAAGTCGAACAGCTCGTTTGCCTTCTTCGCGTCGATGTTCGAGTTGGCCTTGCAGCCTTCGACGAAACGGGCGCGCTGGGCGTCCATCTCGGCCTGGATCTTCTTGCCCATGGCGCGCCGCAGCAGGTCGGCGTCGCCGAGCGAGTAGCCGGCGAGCACCTGCGCCGCCTGCATGACCTGCTCCTGATAGACGAAGATGCCGTAAGTCTCGGCGAGGATGCCTTCAAGCTTCTCGTGCGGGTACTCGATCGCCTCCAGCCCGTTCTTGCGACGGCCGAACAGCGGGATATTGTCCATCGGGCCGGGACGATAGAGCGAGACGAGCGCGATGATGTCGCCGAAGTTGGTCGGCTTCACCGCCGCCAGCGTGCGCCGCATGCCTTCCGATTCTAGCTGGAACACGCCGACCGTGTCGCCGCGCTGGAGCAGTTCGTAGACCTTGGCGTCGTCCCAGGGCAGCGCCGCGAGGTCGATCTCGATCGAGCGCTTCCTCAGCAAGTCCACCGCCTTGCGCAGCACCGACAGCGTCTTGAGGCCAAGGAAGTCGAACTTCACCAGCCCCGAATCCTCGACATACTTCATGTCGAACTGGGTCACCGGCATGTCCGAGCGCGGATCGCGGTAGAGCGGGACGAGCTTCGCCAGCGGCCGGTCACCGATGACGACGCCGGCGGCGTGGGTCGAGGAGTTGCGCGGCAGGCCTTCGAGCTGGACAGCGAGGTCGATCAGCCGGCGCACCTCGTCGTCGGTGTCGTACTCGCGCTTGAATTCGGCAACGCCGTTGAGCGCGCGGGCCAGCGTCCAGGGGTCGGTCGGATGGTTGGGCACCATCTTGCACAGCCGGTCGACCTGGCCGTAGCTCATCTGCAGGATGCGGCCGCAGTCGCGTAGCACCGCGCGCGCCTTCATCTTGCCGAAGGTGATGATCTGGGCGACATGATCGTGCCCGTATTTCTGCTGGACGTAGCGGATCACCTCGCCGCGCCGGGTTTCGCAGAAGTCGATGTCGAAGTCCGGCATCGAGACGCGCTCGGGGTTGAGGAAGCGCTCGAACAGCAGGCCGAGCTTCAGGGGGTCGAGATCGGTGATGGTCAGCGCCCAGGCGACGACCGAGCCGGCGCCGGAGCCGCGCCCCGGCCCCACCGGAATGCCCTGCCGCTTGGCCCATTGGATGAAGTCGGCGACGATCAGGAAATAGCCGCCGAAGCCCATCGTGTTGATGACGCCGATCTCGAACTCCAGCCGCTCGCGATAGGGCGTCACCGCCTCGTCCGCGATCCCGGCGAAGGCGAGGCGCGCGTCCAGCCCGCGCCGGGCTTCCTCGGCCAGCGCCTGCGCTTCGGCCTCGGGATCGCCGGCAAGGCTCGGCAGGATCGGCTTGCGCTTCGGCGCTGCAAAGGCGCAGCGTTGCGCGACCACGGCGGTGTTGGCGAGCGCTTCGGGCAGGTCCTCGAACAGCGCCGCCATCGCCGCGCCGTCCTTCATCCAGCTTTCGGGGCAGGACCGGCGGCGGTCGGGCGTGTCGACATAGGCGGACGCGGCGATGCACAGCATCGCATCATGCGCCGAATGGAAGCCCGGCTCGGCATAATAAGCCGGATTGGTGGCGACCAGCGGCAGGTTCCGGGCATAGGCGAGGTCGATCAGCGCGCTTTCGGAGGCGTCCTCGACCGGATCGCTGCTGCGCGCGATCTCGATATAGAGACGGTCCGGGAACAGGGCCTGCAATTGATCGAGATAGGCCTCGCACGGCTGCTCCTCCGCGATCAGCCGTGCGAGCGCGCCGTCCGCGCCGGCGGTGAGCGCGATCAGCCCGTCGGTCGCGCCTTCGAGGCGGGAGAGCGGCACATGCGCATCCTCATGCCCCGGCCGGTCGAGATGGGCAGCCGAGACCAGCGCGCAGAGATTGTCATAGCCGGTCGCGTCCTGCGCATAGAGCGCCAGCCAGTCGATGCGCGGCGCGCCCGCCGGCGAATCCGGCCGCGCCACCGCCAGCATGGCGCCGATGACCGGCTGCACGCCTGCCTTCTGCGCCGCCTCGCCGAAGGCCATTACGCCATAGAGGCCGTTGCGGTCGGTGATGGCGACCGCCGGAAAGTCCAGTTCGCGCGCGCGCTCAGGGATGGCCTTCGGGTCTATCGCGCCTTCAAGCATGGTGTATGCGGAAAAGACGCGCAGGGGGACGAAGGGGCCGGTGGACATTCGGCGGACGCTACCAGACCAATATGATTCGGGGCACAGG
>Ga0172382_10004092_pt1 | contig 22552 bp, 15 predicted proteins | sample Leawel138RmetaG_FD_122245 | JGI IMG/M metagenome (GOLD analysis project Ga0172382, IMG submission 122245) | Leachate microbial communities from a municipal landfill in Southern Ontario, Canada - Leachate well 138R metaG | ecosystem: Engineered > Solid waste > Landfill > Unclassified | place... | reverse complement strand
GTAAGCTGTTTGTAAGTTTTCAAGTGTGCACCTTAAGTTTTGTTGCAGAAACAGGTTGCATTTTACGACAGCTTGCCTGTTTTTACAATCTTCTTTCAGTTGCACTTACTTGTTGAATTCAGGGATCAAATAAACTGACAATATTTGATTGAGTATCATTAACTGTTTTTAAGTATTTCTTTTTGGAATCAAGAAATAATTCATAATATCCCTCTCTCAATAAAGTCATTTCCTCTTGGCCTTTCGAGTTTAATTCAATTTCCTTACTATTATTTAGAATTAATGAGTACATGCTCATTTCATTTATCTCAGGAATATATGTTCTCTTTTGCTTGGGGTGTATTACATCATGTCTCCATTCTTTATATTGTTTAAAAAATGGCTCTACTTTGTCTATAATAATGATTTGAATGATGTTCGGAATACCATCTTTCTTATAGCTGTTTTTTAAATATCCTAAATAAGAAGTTAATGCGTTTTTAATAACATATATTTGGGAAAAGAAATTTTTATAGTGGTATTCTAAACATTTATGAGATCTTATTGTTTGATTATTTCTTAATTTACTTATTAATTCTTTTATGATGTAAGTATCCTCAAATGCACTGCTGATATTCAATAAATATGAAATGTGCTCCATTTCTATTTTATGTTTTTTCTGTAAATAGAGGTGAATTACCTCTCTCCAATTTTGAAATATGAAATTATAATATTTAGTGGTGTTTTCTGTGAAAAATGGTTCATCAGAATTTTTATTATTAAATAATATATTTTGATTCTCTTTGTCCATAATTAACAATTTAGAAATCCAAACTTAGATTAACAAGCAATACTTTAAATAAGCCATAACTCGATAGTTTACACCACGCACTAGTTATGATACCAACGAAAAATGGGCGAAAGTCGCAATAATTTGTGTATTATCTATCGCACACCCTAAACAAACCCTTGTGATTCACATCACAAAATTATACATTTAACTCTTGTAAAGGATTTATTAAATGTAATTATTTAACGATCACTAAATGCAGAAACTGAAATGGCATTTAGTGCTTAAGCCCTGAGTTGTTTTTTATGACAAAGAAGTATTTATTTACATTTACCGGTGCGTCCTTGCGTGAAAAGGACATGTCAAAATTAGCGGCTATGATGCGAAATGGGGCGGTATTGGATCATACTGTGGATATGGAGTATGGTAAAAAAGCGACAAGTAAACGTATGCTGCAGGAATATAGAAAACGCTTAAGAAAACTGACCCCAAAACAACTTGAACTACTTGCAGAAGGGGATCTGCTGATCCAGAAAAAAATTGCACTTCTATCAGTCTGCAAAACCTATGATTTGATCCGGGATTTTGTGATTGAAGTAGTCAGGGATAAATTCCTGATATTTGATCCTTATTTATCTGAAGGTGATTATCTGAGTTTTATTAGAAGAAAAGTTGATTTGCATCCTGAACTGGAGACAATCACCGATAAGACCCATAAAAAAATTAAGCAGGTCATATTTTTAATATTAGAACAGGCCGGCATAATTGACAATATTAAATCGAAAATTATTCAAGCTCAATACGTAGAACCCGAAATACTAATTTCTATTATAGATGATAATCCCAATTGGCTTAAGATTTTTCTCATGAGTGACAGGGATATAAAATTAAATGTGGAAAATTCATGAACAATACAACGAACAGATTCAAACATATATTCGACGTGGTGTCAACAGAATCTTTTTTAAAAATGCAGGCCCTGGGCGGTGAGATACCCTTTTATATCTTTGCCTATAGTGCAGAACAAGAATTAGTGATCCAATCGGAGACCCATCATTTAAAAAATAAGTTAGAAGATAAAGGAATCCATGTATTGGAATTGAATCTGTATGATATTGTATGTGAAATACTGGAAGAAAAAGGCGGCATGGAACGTATGTTCAGGGTGGAAAAAGCCAGATTAAAAGACAAGTTTCTGAATGCCCTGCAATCAACACTGAATATGCATCAAGTGTTAATGCCTAAAATTAAAAACAAAATTCAGCAGGACGATGCCAAGGTCTATTTCTTGACAGGTATCGGGCAAGTATTTCCTTACATTCGTTCACATAATGTGTTGAATAATTTACAAAATATTGCAAAAGAAGCTCCGACCATCGCTTTTTTCCCGGGTGTTTATGACGGGAATTCCCTGAACTTGTTCGGAAAACTTAAAGATGATAATTATTACAGAGCGTTTAACATCGAAAAAATTGAAGTGTAGCCATGAAAATTCAAGATCTGTTTCAAAAAGATATCAACCGTAATATCGAAACGGTGATTAAAGCAGACGACCGGGAGCATATCTCGGATGAAGTGAATGAATATGTGATCACACAAGAAATATCACAGCGCATTCGGGATTTCTTTGGAGAATACAATAATTATCGTGGAGCCAATGGTGTGTGGATCTCCGGTTTCTTTGGCTGTGGAAAATCACACTTATTAAAAATTTTGTCTTACGTGATAGAAAACAAAGAATTCAACGGTTATAAAAGCGGTGAAGTCTTTGCAGATAAGATTAAAGATGATGAGCTTCTTAAAGCTGACATCCTTGCGGCTATCAGTCGGCCTTCTGAGTCCATATTGTTTAATATTGACCAACAGGCACAAATTACCAGCAAAGCAGATGAAAATGCAATTTTATCGGTTTTTTACAAAGTATTCTACGATCACCTTGGATATTATGGTTCTCAGTCTCATGTTGCACAATTTGAAATGTGGCTTGACCAGGACGGACTCTATGATAAATTTATTGTAGAATTTAAACAACGCTATGATCTTCCTTGGGAAGAGGCTAGAAGAGAGTATTTTGATCCCCGGGTGAATGAAGTAATCGCTCAAGTTTTGGGAATACTTCACAATAAGGATGCATCGAAGTATGGAAGTATTTTAGATGACATTGAAGATAAACATAAACAATCTATCGAAGACTTTGCTCAACGTGTTCATGATTACATTAAGACAAAATCTAAAAACTTCCGTCTGAACTTCTTTGTGGATGAAGTGGGCCAGTATATCAGTGAGAACACCAAACTGATGCTAAACCTTCAAACCATTGCAGAGACCTTGGCAACCAAAACAAACGGAGCTGCCTGGATCCTTGTTACTTCCCAGGAAGATATAAAAAATATCATGGGGGACATGAACCAAAAACAGCAAAACGATTTTTCCCGGATCCAGGCGCGTTTTAAGATCAAAATACCTTTAACCTCAGCCAATGTAGATGAGGTCATCGAAAAACGGCTGTTGATGAAAAATGATGCCGGAAAAACTCATTTGTTAGAATCTTTTACTAAAAACGAACATCACTTAAGTACCTTGCTGACTTTTTCTGAAGCCGGACGACAGTTTCGGGGTTATAGGGGGAAAGATGACTATATTAATAAATTCCCTTTTATACCCTATCAATTTGATTTGTTCAAAGAATGTCGCCGTGAGCTATCAAAACATAATGCCTTTCAAGGGCGTCACGCTTCCGTGGGTGAACGATCCATGTTAGGTGTTTTCCAACAAGTAGCTCAAAGCTTAAATGAAAAAAATGAACAGGTCCTTGTCAGCTTTGATATGATGTATGAGGGCATTCGGAGTGAACTTATTAGCGAGATCCAAAATTCTCTCATTATTGCAGAAAAAAACCTGGGTGATTCTTTTGCCCTACAGGTCTTAAAAGCACTTTTCCTTGTTAAATATTATAACAGTTTTAAACCTACCCGGAAAAATATTGAGGTGATGATGATCAACGATATCAACATTGATCTGAAAAAACATCAAACCAATATTCAGCAGGCTCTGGATAAACTTGAAAACCAAAGCTATATCCAGCGCAACGGTGACATCTATGAATTTTTAACTGATACAGAAAAAGATGTTGAAAATGAAATTAAAGATACGATTATTGATGATCAGGTCCTGACACAGAAATTAAAAGAAATACTTTTTGATGGTATTATTAAAGATAATAAGATCCAATATGTTGATAATAAAAGTTTCTATGACTTTACCGGAAAAATCGATGGAGCGATTGTTAGTCGTGAAAAAGAGCTTGAGATTGAGATCATCACAGAGAACCACCCGAACTATAAGGATTTAAATTCCTTTAAAGTACAAACCATGGGGACATCGGGCATGAAACTTGTTTTGCCCAGTGATGCTGTTTTCATGAAAGACCTTCGTATTAACCTGCAAACCGAAAAATATGTTAAACAGCATTTTTCTGCAAGCTTAGACAAAGAGCGCAGGAACATTTTGAATGAAAAAGCGCAAATGAATGCTGAGCGTTTTCGCAATTTGAAAGATAGTGCTGATAAATTACTTTCGAAATCTACGGTACTGATGAACGGTGGTGAATTTGATATTTCACCGTCTTCTGATGGACGCAGTCGGGTGATCAAAGCTTTCCAGGCACTGATAAAAACAGCTTATCCTAATTTAAGTATGCTAAAAGGTGAATTTACTGAAGACACGCTGAAAAGTATTATAAAACAACCAATGGATGATCTGTTTGGCGGGGATGATAATACTATTTCGGAGGCTGAACATGAAGTATTGAATTTTATAAAACGCCAGAAAACGCTATCTGAACGAACCAGCTTAAACGATCTTAAGAACCATTTTATGCGGAAGCCTTATGGATGGTATGCCAACGGAGTTTGGGCTATGGTGGCAAAGCTTTATAAACGCGGAAAGATCGAAGCTAAACAAGACTCCAATACTCTAGAGAATGAAGATATGCTGGCAGCTTTGCTCAATAGCGCTCAGCATTCCAATACCTTATTAGTTCCCCAGACGGATATTGATCCGGCCTGTGTAATAGAGCTAAAAAAAATCTATTCACAAGCTTTTGATGAATCATGTCCCCATTCTGAAGCTAAAGATGTAGCTCTGGCTTTTCGTGATAAATTGAAAGATATGAGCAATGATGTCAACCGATTTCTTGTACTAAAACAAAATTATCCATTTTTAGATGCATTAACGAATTTTTCAGACCAATTGGAACGTTGGAGCAGAAAAGACTATGTATATTATTTGGAACACTCTGAAGACTTTAAAGATGCTTTATTAGAGGCAAAAGAAACCCTTTTTTCGCCCATTCAACGCTTTATGAATGGAGAACAACGAAAAATCTATGATGATGTATATACGGTTTTGTCCCAACAACAGGCAAATCTTGAGTATGTGGATGGTGAAAAAATAAGCTCCTTGCGTACTGTGATGGAAGATACAGCACCTTACAGGGGTGATATTATCCGGCAAGCCAAGTCGGTCATGACAAGCCTTAAAAAAGATCTGGAGACGTTACTTGATCAGGAACGAAGCTACGCGATCAAGGAATACGAAACGGCGATCAAAGAAATCGAATCCAGAAATGAGTATTCGGATATAAATGCTGATGATCAAACACGAATCCTCTCACCTTTAAAACGTGAAATTGAAGGAATCTCTCATCAATCGGTTATCTCTGTGATTCGTTTGTCGAAAACAGAAAAACTTGGTCGACTAAGAACCGATCAACTAAATTTAATGATTCGGCTTTCAAGTCCTCCGGAAGATAAAGAAAAGCCCGATTCAACACCTATAATCGAATACATGAGTTTATCTCAAATTCAGGTTGATTACCCAAAATTGGAGATCGGCTCAGACACTGACGCGAATGATTATGCTGAGGCGTTGAAGAAAGCATTAAAAGCAAAGATCAAAGATAATAAACGTATTACAGTAAACTAAAGAACATAGAATATGAACACCAGCCATCTTAAGAAATTTGCACAAAACGCCCGCCGGAAACTCATGGACCAGGTGGCAGCCCGCATGGAATGGGTATTATCCGCCGATTCTGCTGAACTCCGTGAAAAAAGCAAGGCGATTAAAGCTTTGCAGGAAGCTATAAATAAAAGCTCCAAAGAACAGATTATTGAAAAAGCCGCGTATACCTGGTTTAACCGTCTGGCTGCTTTACGGTATATGGATGTCAATGATTTCCAACCGCTGGGATTGAAGGTCATTACGCCTAAACCGGGATTCACCTTGCCGGAAATACTGGATGAAGCCAAACAAGGACATATACCTTCCGATCTGCCATTAAAGGGGCAACATGTGCTTGAACTCCTTAATGGCGCCATACCCTCCTCGAATCCTCAAAATGAAGCATACAGTGAACTCCTGATTGCAAGCTGTAATCACCTTCACAAGATCTTGCCGTTTTTGTTTGAAGCCATTGACGATTACACTGAATTGCTTTTACCTGCAGATATCATATCAGAATTTTCAATTATACGTGATATAATTAAAGGAATGCGGCCCGAAGATTGCCAGGATGTCGAGGTGATCGGTTGGCTCTACCAGTTCTACATCTCCGAGAAGAAGGACGAGGTGTTCGACGGCCTGAAGAAGAACAAGAAGATCACGCCCGAGAACATCCCAGCCGCGACCCAGCTCTTCACCCCGCACTGGATCGTCCGCTACCTGGTGGAAAACTCCCTCGGCCGGTTGTGGATGTTGAATCGTCCCAATTCCCGTTTGAAAGAGCGGATGGACTATTATATTGAACCACAGATAGACACAGATGGACACAGATTAAAAAACCATGAAAATAATATCTGTGTGAATCCGTGTGAATCTGTGGTTCAAGAAGATTTCCTGCACATCGGCAAACCGGAAGAGATCAAAATCTGCGACCCGGCCTGCGGCTCCGGCCACATGCTCACCTATGCCTTCGACCTGCTCTATGCCATCTACGAGGAGGAAGGCTACGAACCCGCAGAGATCCAGGAGAAGATCCTCACGAATAACCTCTACGGCATCGAGATCGACGAACGCGCCGGGGAGCTGGCCGCCTTTGCCCTGACCATGAAGGCCCGCGCCAAACAGCGCCGGTTCTTCAACAAGGGCGTCAAGCCAAACATTTGCGTGCTGGAGAATGTCCACTTCGACGAGGGCGAGCTGAAGAATTACATGGATTTTGTCGGGCGCGACCTGTTCACCGCGCCGCTGCAAACCACCCTGCGCCAGTTCGAAGAAGCCGACAACTTCGGCTCCCTGATCCGCCCGGATGTCACAGACGTGGACACCATGCTCAGGATTCTGGAGTCAAAGAACGTCTCCGGGCAGCTGTTTGTCAGCATGACTCATCAGAAAGTGCTGCAAGCCCTGCGGCAGGCCGATTTCCTAACCCCCAAATACCATGTGGTGATTGCCAATCCGCCGTATAAGCTTCGCAGCGACCTAAACTCACGCCTAGCAAGTTTTCTTGACACTCATTACCCAATCAGCAAGACTGATCTTTTTGCAGCTTTTATTGAGCGTGGTTTCGGATTAATACCAAAGCTGGGCTTTTCAGCCATGGTGACAATGGAATCGTGGATGTTCCTTGCATCGTATGAAAAACTTCGTTCAAAAATTCTAAAAGAAAATACTCTGATCTGCATGACTCACATGCCATATCTTGGCAAAGGTGGGACCAGCATGGGAATTAGTTTCGGTACGGATGCAAAAATAATTCAGAAGGGGGGGGCAAAAGCATATACAGGCCATTTTTGCTGTGTACGCTACTATGAAACCGATGAGAACATGGTTCCTTTAAAGTTCCCCGTGAAAAACGAGAGATTATCATGGGTTAACAATACTGATTTTTTAAAAATCCCTGGTTGTCCAATTGCTTATTGGGTGGACAAGGAAATTTTGCATCTATTTGCCACTTCGATTCCGTTCGCTGACAAATTTTATGCAAAGCAAGGAATAGCAACTGGCAGGAATGAATTATTTTTGCGTTCATGGCATGAGGTTTCAATTGATAGTATTGATTTTACACAAACAGATATAGATAACTTTGATAGCGCTTCAAAGTGGTTCCCTTATAGCAAAGGTGGTGAAGCTCGCAGGTGGTACGGTAACAATGAACTCATAGTTGACTGGGAAACAAATGGGCACCGCATCAAGAATTTCAAAGATGACAAGGGGAAGCTACTATCGCGACCGCAAAATCTAAATTTTCAATTCCGCGAAGCCGTGACATGGAGCCTAACGTCAAGCTCTATCATACCTCTGTGTGCACGCTATAGACCCACAGGGTATGTTTTTGATGTTAACGGAATGTCAGCATTTCCAATGAACGATGGAGTGCCATCTTTTTATTCAGTTGGCCTTCTAAACTCATATATTCCTCAAAGGTCACTGCAATTTATTAATCCAACAATGGCTTTCCAAAGTGGTGATATATCTCGTGTTCCACTGCCAAAGAATCCTGCTAATGGCACAAATCTTGGTCCGGCTGCTTCATGTGTTGATATTTCGAGGTCCGACTGGGACTCCTTTGAAACCTCCTGGGACTTCACCAGTCTGCTAGTACTGAGCCCTGACTACCGCCAGCCAACCCTGAAAGCCGATTACCAGAAGCTCCGCGCCCACTGGCGGGAAATGACGCTGGAGATGCAGCGCCTAGAGGAAGAGAACAACCGCATCTTCATCGAGGCCTACGGTTTGCAGGATGAGCTGACGCCCGAGGTGCCGCTCAACGAAATCACCCTGACCTGCAACCCGCACTACCGCTACGACAACGACAAGAGCGAGGACGAGCTGGAGGCGCTGCTGCTGGCCGACACCATGCGCGAGCTGGTCTCCTATGCTGTGGGCTGCATGTTCGGCCGCTATTCATTAGATAAAGAAGGTCTAATACTGGCAAATCAGGGTGAAACACTTGAGGATTACCTGAAGAAAGTTGAAAAAGTTAAAGAGGATGTTTCTTTTTTACCCGATAAGGAAAACATTATCCCGGTCCTGACGGATGAATGGTTTACGGATGATATTGCCACTCGCTTTTATGATTTTTTGAAAGTTACCTTTGGGAAGCAGCATTACCAGGAGAATCTGGCATTTATTGAGGACAGTCTGGGAAAAGATATTCGTAAATACTTCATTCGTGATTTCTACACTGATCACGTTAAACGTTATAAAAAACGTCCCATTTACTGGATGTTCTCGTCACCCAAAGGCTCTTTTAATGTCCTGATCTACCTGCATCGCTATACGCCCGATACGCTCAATCAAATTCTAAATTCCTATCTCAAAGAGTACATGGAAAAACTCCGTACCCGTATTGAGTATTTGGACCATATTATAATCACGGGCAGCAGCACGGAGCAAAGCAAAGCGGCCAGAGAAAAAGACAAGTTACGGACCATCCTGATCGAACTTCAGGATTATGAACGGGATATTCTGTATCCATTGGCAACCGAACGCATCCCCATTGATTTGGATGACGGGGTATTGGTCAATTACAATAAGTTCGGAAAAGCCGTTAAAGAGCTTACCGGATTAAATGATAAAAAAACCAAAGAAAAGACCAAGGGGTATGACTAAATCGAGGCGGATACCATTAGATGAGTAAATTACAGGAATCATTAGTAAATAAATTCAAACAGCATCGTGTTGTTTTTTGGTACGATGAAAAACAAGAATTTGTACAGGACTTTGAGGAGATGACCCTACCGGAAATCAAAAAGATCCGGGTCAATGGCAATGAATTCGAAATCAAATATCAGATCCTAAAACAATCACCGGAAGAGAAAATTCTGTTATACTTTGATTGTGCAGAACCGGCTTATAAAGAAAATTGGCTATTGGATGTCCAACTGGCTCATGATGTGTTTCGTACTGAAATTGAAGCGCTGTACCTGCAGGAATTGGGGTTGGATTATCATTTAAAGGAATTTGTCACTGAACATCTGTACTTCTTTCAAGCAAAAGAGCGTCGCCAAAAACTGAAACATATTATCAGTCCGGAAGATACCCTGCGGGAATTACGATTTAAGATGCTGTCGGTTGTATTCGGTACCGAGTATATCAATATTCAGGCTTTTATCCATGCCCATGCAGCCGTATTTCTCAACAACAATGATCAGGTTGATAAAGATTTGCTACGTTATCATCTGCATGAATTTTATTGGAAAGAAATACATCAGTATTCAAATTATACATCCGAATCACCCTCGATCTATGATTTCCTGCTTCGTGTTTTTAAAGATAATTTTTCATTAGAAGCATCCCGTCAGCTTAAGCGTGAAACCAGATTGCTAATCTCTTCCTGGAAGGAGAGTATTCCATACCGGGGGGATTTTTGCCGCTTGTCAGACAAAATCGCAACAGATTTGCAAATTGAAGCCATGCTGCAATCAGCCACTCTGGATTCAATTCTCAATGATGATCTGTTTCAATTGCTTGATAAAAAGATTATTCATGAATTGGTTCAATTGATCCTGGCGGACAGTATTGCTTATGATAAAGTTCTCTTCATTATTAAACAGAGAGAAAATAAATTTTGGTATGAAGATCATCAGCATTTGTATCAGGCTTTGTTATTTGCCAGCGAATTGTTATTCTATGTTAAAAAATATAAGCATCAAAGTTACGCATCATTTGAAGATGGAATACATCATTATGCCAAAGAACTATTTGCCATTGACCAGGATTATCGGAAATTTATCTGGCACTATCGCAAATCCAATCAAAATCGCATTCTTGCAGACTTGGCAGAACGCGTTGAAAAGGTTTATTCCAATGATTGGCTCCTGACTTATAATAATCATTGGCAGAGCATCGTTAATGATCTGGATCAATGGCCGAACCGGACCAGATTTAGCCAACAAGAGTTTTTTACTCAACACGTAAAACCGTTTTTGGACAAGGGCCAGCGTCTTTTTATTATTATTTCCGATGCTTTTCGCTATGAATGCGGTGAAGAACTATATCAGCGTTTGTTGTCAGAAAACCGATACAGCGCCGGCCTTACCACAATGGTAAGCTGTCTGCCCTCTTATACACAATTGGGTATGGCTTCTTTGCTGCCCGGCACGTCTTATTCTTTACAGACAGGAAGTGATATTGTACATGTTGATCATATATCCAGTGCCGGAATTGAGGGACGAAAGAAAATTCTGAGTGAAAATCTAAAAGTTCGAACAACCGCTATTCAAGCAGAAGATCTGATGCGAATGAATGCCGCAAAAGAGGGCCGCGAATTTGTCAAAGATCATGATCTGATCTATATTTATCATAATCGTATCGATAAAGTCGGCGATGATAAAACAAGCGAAAACAAAGTATTTGAAGCGGTTGATCAAGAAATTACTTTCCTGATCGATATAATTAAAAAAATTGCGAACATGAATGGTGTGAATATGATTATTACCACGGATCATGGTTTTGTATATCAACATCAGGAACTGCATGAAAGCGATTACAGTGGCGCAAGCTTTGATGGTGAGATATGGAAAAGCAACAGACGGTTTGTTATAGGCAAGCAGTTGAAAGGCGATGCTCTTAGCAAAGCATTTACCGGTTCCGATCTGAATCTTGAAAATGATATTGATATCCTGATCCCTAAATCCATTAACCGCTTGAGAGTAAAAGGCGCCGGTGCCCGTTTTATACATGGGGGCGCTGCCATGCAGGAAATTGTTATACCAGTTATCACGGTGAGTAAAAAACGCGAGGACACAACATCAAAAGTTAAAATTGACATCATCAAGTCCACTGACCGTATTACAACCAATATCCTGCCGGTATCATTTATTCAAGAGCAGCTGATCTCAGATAACGTTTTATCCAGAACGATCCGAGCCGGGATCTATGCCAGCGATGGTGTTCTATTAAGTGATCAGTTTACATACACATTTGATATTTCTGCAGGGCTGGAACGGCAAAGAGAAGTCAAACATAAATTCCAAATAAGCGGAATAGCCAGTGGTGATTATAAGAACCAAAGCGTAAAATTGATTTTAGAAGAACCTATTGATAATACAACACAATGGCGAAAATACAGCGAGCATAATTATACATTAAACATATCATTTACAAATGATTTTGACGGGTGATCTATGGAAGCATTAGACAAAAAACTCAATGACATATTTGCCGGAAAAGTAGTTCGAAAGGACTTGACCAAACTGGTAAAAGGCAATGCGATTGTTCCGACCTATGTTTTGGAATATTTATTGGGGCAGTATTGCGCTACCGATGATGAAGAGACCATTTTACAGGGCGTGCAGCAAGTAAAAAACATTATTGCGCAGCATTTCGTTCATCGCGATGAGGCCCAGCTGATCAAATCAACGATCCGCGATAAAGGATCTCATCGTATTATTGATAAGGTGTCAGTCCAGTTGAATGAAACTCAGGATTGCCATGAAGCGTATTTTGCAAATTTAGGATTAAAGAAGATACCCATAAATGATGATATTATTCGGACACATAAGAAACTATTATCGGGGGGAGTATGGTGTATTGTCACCATGGGTTATATCAGCAGTGGTGAAAAGCTGAAAAGCCCCTGGGTGATCGAATCATTGAAGCCTATTCAGGTTTCTCATACTGATCTGTCTGAATTCAAATTTCTGCGGGAAAAATTCAGCAAAGAAGAATGGGTAGATATTCTAATGCAGACCATTGGTCTGAATCCCGCTGAATTCACAGGCCGCTCTAAACTAATCCAGCTTTCACGCCTGGTACCCTATGCTGAGAATAATTATAATCTCATTGAGTTGGGTCCAAAGGGAACAGGAAAATCTCACATATATTCCGAGATGTCACCGCATGGGATACTTATAAGTGGGGGAGAAGTTACGAAAGCCAAGTTATTTGTAAATAATAGTACGGGCCAAATAGGATTGGTCGGTTATTGGGACTGTGTCGCCTATGATGAATTCGCGGGCAAAACTAAACGAACCGATAAAGGTCTGGTTGACATCATGAAAAACTACATGGCCAATAAATCCTTTTCCCGTGGTACCGAAGTTTTTGGTGCCGATGCCAGTATGGTTTTTGTCGGGAATACCGATCGTTCGGTCCCCTATATGCTTAAACACGCTGATTTGTTTGAAGCCCTGCCGAAAGATTATTATGACGCTGCTTTTCTTGATCGTATACATGCCTATCTGCCGGGCTGGGAAGTTCAGAAGCTTCGCAATGAGATGTTCAGTGAGAATTACGGCTTTAATGTGGATTATTTGGCCGAAGTCCTTAAGGAACTTCGCAAAGAAGATTATATGCAAGCCTATAAAACCTACTTCGACTTATCAGATTCCATCACGACGCGAGATAAAGATTCAATTTCTAAAACATTTTCCGGCTTGGTAAAAGTGATCTATCCGCATGGTAAATTTACCGAAGAACAGGCAAAAGAATTGATAGATTTTGCCATAGAGAACCGTAAGCGTGTTAAACAACAACTGATTAAAATGGACGAAACCTTTGAAGAAGTAGATTTCAGTTACCGGATTATTTCCAGTGGTAAAAAAGTCGATGTCGAGACACTGGAAGTTGAGGAGCTTTTCGGCAAAAAAATCGTTGAAGAAAAACCTGTACAAAAAGAACCCGATAAAACAGAAACTTCACTTCAAGAAGGCCATAAAATAATTCGCGATAATCAAACGGGGGTATCCTACGATAGATTATTCGGTGAATACCTTTCAGGAGTAAAAAAGCTCGTTGTTACTGATCCTTATGTTCGGATGCCCTATCAATTAAGGAATTTCATGGAGTTTGCCAAGCTGCTTGCTGACAAGAAAAATGAAACGGATGAAATTGAATTGCACCTGATCACAAATAATGAAGAAGAACATATTGCTGATTCTGTAGATGCATTTAGTCAGATGGCAGGCTCCCTCGAGCCACTGGGGATTTTTTTCACACATGAATTCAAAGATAATCTCCATGATCGATCCATTGTTCTTGATAACGGCTGGAAGATCATCTTAGGCAGAGGCCTCGATATTTTTCAGCGCACCGGTGGCTGGACGAATATCGATGAATATTCACAAGAGCACCGCAGGTGTAAAGGGTGCGAGATTACGATTGTGAGTTTGGAGAAAACCCAACCAAAGGATGATATAAAATAATCACAATAGAATAACTATTATCAAATGAAATATATATTATGGATAAACAATTATATGAAAATGCTTTTGAAAAATTTATAAAGATCAAGAATTTAAATATAGCTGATTTAGGAGAAAAATTTGAAAAGTTCATAAATTATTTAGTTTTATCTAAATACCTGCCTGGCAATAATGAAAATCACTTAAAAATTGTAGATAATATTTGCGTTGGTGGAACTCCCGATTTATCAATTGATGGTATTATGATAATTGTTAATGGGATATTAATAACAGATATCAATAATTTAAAAAACATTATTTCTGGTTATAAAAAATTCGGTAAAAAAATCGAATCCAAATTTATTTTTATTCAAACCAAACATCCAGCTGAATTCAAAAAAGCAGAAATTATTAAATTTACTTCTGGCGTAATTGATTTTTTAAGTGATGTACACAATTACCCAATGAACGAAAAAATTAGAAAGTATCTAAAAATAAAAGAATATCTGATATGTGAAGATATTATAGATTTGTGGGAAGATTCTCCTACAATAGATGCATATTATATTTCACGGGGTAACCTTGAAAAAGAAGCCGAATTAGAGGGAGTACAAAAGCAGTTTGCAATCAATATTCAAAACTTAAAAACATACAATGATGATTCGAAATTAAAATATTTGGGGGCAAAAGAACTCAATAAAGCTTGCGTAGAAATACCTGAAGTGAGGGAAGTTTCAATTAAATTTAATTCATCAACGATTAATAATAATTCAGATAAAGTGTTATTAATTAATGGAAAGGATTTTATAAAATATTTTTTTGGATTTAAATTAAACGATATTAATCAAGATATTCAACAACAAGACATAAATAGTGATCTTTATTACTTAATTATAAATAATCCCCGAATAGTAACATGCAATTATATTATCTTTTGTGATAGTTTCAGAGACTTAAAAAAGAAAGTGGTTTTGATAAATCCTGAAATTAAGAGTAACAGCAAAGACATCCCCACTTTAATAAAATCTTATAAAGATAATATCGATCTTTCAGCAATAAATGTCTGGATTACAATTATAGATGAAAGACCTCAAAAAAATAAAATAGAAATTAAAGATAAATCAAAAGTAAATATCAAGGATAAATCAGAGAATGGTGAAGGACTTTATTCCCAAGCGTATTCAAATTCAAGGAATTTCCATAAAGAATTAGAAAAGTGTTTTGAACATTTTATCATTAATAACAGGCATATTAAATATTGTTATCAAAATAATACAAATCAATTAAAAGATAACGAATTCAATAAGGAAACTTTACTAAAAGCTTTTACTAGTATGTTTATGAATCGGCCTGACCTTTCCAAATCTAATGAAGAAATAAAGAAATATTCGGTGAATAAAGTGTATCAAAGATACCAATGTCTTTATATGTACTTTATCTCTGCATATACATATTTCATTTTAAGTAAGATATGGGCTCCTAAAAAATTTGGTAAGCAAATTAAAAATTCTTATTTGTATTATTTATTAATGATGTATCGTGAAAGCATTTATGGATTAGCACCTAATGTATCATCTCCTAAAGCATATGAATACTCAACCAGAATAATAGATGATCTTAATAATGAAGATAAAGTTTTTACTGATTTTGATAATCTTTTCATTGAATTTATTAAGAAATTAAAAAAATGGAAAACAAAATATAGAAAATCCGAAAATGTGATTTTAAATAAAAAGCCTAATTTTGCTAATCATATACTTTCTTTTTCAAATAAGAGTTATTACGAAAAAAACAAATATACCATACAATATGAAGGGAAGGTACTATATGTTGGAAAAGACAAATACGGTAAATATTATGGATTTATTAGCCATTTATATAATAATCTAATTTTTCATGAAAAGCACAACCAAGATCTTAATTTTGAAGAGATATTTGGCAAAAAAGTAATATATGATATTATTAGAAGAGAATATAAGTTAGATTGCGCTAAAGTTATCGAGTTAATTTAAATATTTCAAAACAAAGGACGCACTTAATGTCTTTCAACACAAGGCGTCCTTGTACCCAACACATTAAGTTAGAATTTCTTGAGTTCTTGGGCAATAATAATAATTATCTTTGCCGTAGCAATCAAAATTCCTAGCCACATAAGGACCTCCTTTCTTTTTAAAGATTAGAGACCCTATCTGTGTTGGGCATTATAATTTTAACTTAATAAACATTAAAAATCAATAATTATTTTTTTAGACCTTATGATCTATTCCTCAATAACGGGTTAATGGTAAAAATTGGGGGCTAAAACGTTATAATTAATTGAATGTTAGAATTCTAGATATGATTTCTTATTTTTCAAATAAAAAGATGATAAAAAAGATTTCCCAAATGTGGTTGCAACAAGATCTCTGACCGATGAGCGCTGGGAAAGAATGAAAAATGGCGAACTGATCGTATTTGAAAAAGGCAAAATGATCTGGTCAAATGTCAGAGATGTTAATCACCAATAATTATTCTTTTAAATAGTCTCTAAAATCCCTATATTATAGCAAGTTTAAACCCCACATTGCGGAGAAACACTATGAACAGTCATTTCATCGACTTTATCATTGGAAATATATTTTCCGAAGCTATTCCTCTTGCCGATACTTTTTTCGATCGGGACAGTATTCGTGTTCTGCCGCGCGGGAACGAGGTTCCGCTTTCCGATACGCATGTATCCTGTGATTATCCTCTGGAACTCAGCTGGGTCTTTTACATGGCCCTGAATATTTACCATGAGCATTTAACAACGCGGAACCGTCCCGTTTTGCTGGCGCTGATCGCCCGAAATGCGGCCTATTACATCGCGCAGGATTATCCCAGACAGGCGGTGCTGCTTTCCGTCCTGAACACCGCGGAATGCTGGTTCAAACAAAATTTCCCTTACCAAGCCCGAATGATCGTTGACCGGAACGGCTATACCGAATACCTTTGCAATTAATGAACAAAAGGAGATAAAAATGGACACAAAAAAACTGTTGGACATCCTGGATATTATCCAAGAAGCTAATTATCCAAAGGAGCATGAACATTTCGGCGGGGCGCATTTGATCGTTACAAATAAACAACCGCGTAAGGATTTTCGGGAAGATTATCCGGGAGACGTGGTCGTGGTCACGCCCGATGCTTCCGAGCTCAGCTGGCTTGTTTTTCAGCTGAAGGAGGTCTATGACGATGAGCTGGATTACCTGAACAAATACGGTTTTTATCCCGGACTGGGAAATGCCATGAATAACATGCTGCAAAGAAAAAGCACGCTTAAAGAGGTCATGCTCTATACGGTCCTTCAATCCGTTCTTTTCTGGATCATCTCCCCGGAGATCCCGAAGAAGGAAGAGATCATCCGGGATCTTTTGGAAGAAAAAGCCGGTCCCGTCCCCGAACCCGAAGACGACGGCCTGACGATCGGCCAGATACTGAGAGCCAACGAAGAAGGCCGCCCCATCGCCGAAAACCGCAACCAGGCCATGCATGAATGGATGGGGAAGGCGATGGGCAAGGAAACTGGTATTAAGGATAAATAAATGATAAAGTGAGTGTAAATCGTAAGAATAATAAGTTCATCCAAACTGACAGTATTTGGAAACGCCTTGACAATATTTTTTATTACAAGTAGCTTTCATTACTTAATAAATACAGCGAGGCAAAATTAAAAGTGCTCATTGGCTTTGCCAGGAAATGCTGCCATATGAGGGACGGTGGTTCAAAGGATAACAAAACAATGTACACCTCGACCTTAAAAAATGCTCAGTTCATTAACTTGGTAAACTGGAAGGCCTATTTTAACTTACAATGGAATTTATCCAATTGATTTTGGAGACGTACAGTCATACTTCTATTTCTTAGATCCGCAGGTCACTTCCTAGACATATGGCATTTATCTGGCCTATAATGTAGCCGACACTATAGTTTAGTACGTAATTAAAGAAAGTACCTGGGGTGGTGGAAATAGCTAACAGTTATGATAATATTCTTAAAAAACGACCAATTATAAATTGGCAGCCTCAAATATCTCGTCAAACTCATAATATTGTTTGTTTAACCAGCCACGTCCCTCTAGTAAATTGCTTTTTTTTATTGAAGGATTGAATATTTTTCTGGGTTTGTCCAATAGTAGTAAAGTAAAAGCTTCCCTTGTTTGCATTCCGGGATCCTCGCATAACAATTTAAACTTTTCTTCTATATCGCGATTATAATTCTTGAGCTTTTTGAATTTAATATGATTTAAGATTGCAAGCTTCAAGTCCTCAAGATTTGTTATCTGCAGGTGATTATAAATCCTAGCTATATAACTAAGGCCCTCATCAACCCCTGGAGATATGCATGAGATTTTGCTTCCAAAATATGGAGCAAAATATGAACATTTGTGTATGTTTTCATTGTATTTACATGAATAAATATGAGTCTTTAAAAAGAGAGATAAATAAGGTTCTTTGTTCACATCTCTAGCGTAAACTTGTTTTTCATTTTTAGTTATTAGGCCAGTATTTTCTAAATGATTCATAAATTCCTCGCTTAATATCTTTTGTTTTTGGTTTGCATACTTTGTTGTTTTAAGTTGAGAATATAATCCTTCCCATGATTTGCTTGAAATTACATTGCTTTTAATTGAAATAGTATTTCTTGTTAAAGATATAAGGTCAATTTTCCCAGTATATGTTTTTTTAAATTCTTGATACTGTCTTCTTATTTGCTCTTCAGTATTGGTATTATTTATTTTTCCTTCAATAATGATATTATTTTTTATTGTTTTAATAATTATATCACATCTTTGGGTTTCAAGTTTTTTTTCAACAATAATTTCTTGTATGGGATAATTAATATTGAAATAATCATTTAGCACTTTAATATCTAACGATATGAGATACGCTAAAAAACCAGTTAAACGTGTTTCTTTTACTTTGCTCCCAAAACAAGAAAGTAAATCATTAGATGATTTATTACTTCTTATAACTATAGGTTCATTTTTCATGTCACATTAAATATAGTACTTATTAATGATTTCACAAACACTTGATTATAACCTTTCCCCCAAAAATAGGACAGAATTAATTATTAGAACAAATCCCTCTCTTCTCACACCAAATCCAAAACAACTCACCAGGATACCCGGAGAAAACGAGCGGAAGTCGCAAGGAAAGAGACGATATATAACCAGTATTTTTTATCTGTTCTGATAATAATAATACGCCTTGCAAATTTGGATAAATATTCATAGTATCTTTTTATTCTTATAATAATTTCTGGAGATGATACTATGTCAGGAAAAACCTACCGAGTTTCTGTTAAGGAATGTGGTTATATTGAAGCAGATAATTTTGAGGAATTTTATATGGAATTGCTGAAGAAAGGGATAAATAAAATAGACTTAAAGTATTTTGACATGATAGATGATAATCCAAACTTCTATAAAAGCGATATTTTGATTGAGGATTTCAACAAAGATCATTTTAACTGGTTAAATGAAACTTCTCAAGGAAAATCCAAGTTTATGAGAGCCAATGTTTCCCAAAATAGTATTCTAAATGATTTAGATTTTGCGGTTTTTTCCGGACTTAGAAAAACCATAAATCGGTTCAGGGAGAAACCCATGTTATTCTTTACAGAGTCTGATCTACACTCCTTTATTCAAAATGATATTCTTATTGATCATAGCAAAACTTTCATTGATATTAGAAAAAATATATCATTGGTTCATCTTGAATACCCTACAAATTTTAGATATAATAAAAATTTGCTCTTAGGTGGTTATGGCCTAATTGATCATAAAACTAATACAGATATAGAAATTAAGACCGGTGATAGGGGAAACTTTGATGTAGCAGTATTAAATCCAGATTTTATAAATAAGATATATGATCATTACAAAAACGACCAAGATAGAATAATACATTTAATTAATAAGGATATTAAAGCAGCAATTGAAAGAAAAAATAATAAGAATTATAACCCTCAGAATTCCGATCCCGGAATATTAAGTAATTTTGAAAAAGAGTTAAATTATGCTGTTGAAGTTAAATTTATTCACCATTTCAATGCAAGAAATAGAAACATGTTAGATGAAATAATTAAAGACAATGAAAAATTAAGTTTAGCATATGCACATAGTGGAAGATATGTTAAGCCAATTAATCTTGTTTTTTGCTCTACTGATTCAAAAGAACGAAGAGATAATAAAAAATCAGTTATAAATCAAATCAAAGATTATTTTTTGAATGGGAACATAAAACTTAATAAAGATGGTAGTATGAAAACAAAATGGATACCCAAAGGTGTCTTAAACATATTTATAGAATCATTTTATGATAATGATGGTAAAAAAACAATTAAACCAATAGCTATTTGTAGAAAACCAAAAATATGGGCTAAATATTTCTGTGAAAAAGTATTAAAAGTTGAGCTGATTCAATGAACTATAAAATCCACCGCGGTACTCAGGAAATTGGGGGTTCATGCGTAGAGCTTTGGACCAATAATACGCGCATCCTTTTAGACTTTGGCATGCCCCTTGTTGAAAAGGATGGTTCTGAGTTTGAATTTAAGAAATATAAGCAGCTTAATATTCCCGAATTGATCGGCAGGGGAGTGTTACCGGATATTAAGGGTTTATACGCAAATAATCACCCAATAGTAGATGCAATTATTTTATCCCATCCTCATGCTGATCATTATGGTTTGTTGGATTACATTCATAAAGATATTCCCATATACATGGGTGAAGCTACACACAAGCTGATTGAATTAAGCAATATATTTCTTCCTCAGGCTGTTGATCTAAAAAATGTCTGCTTTTATAAGAAAAATGAACCATTTAAGGTCGGTGACCTTGCTATTACGCCCTATTGGATGGATCATTCAGCCTTTGATGCTTATGCTTTATTGGTTGAGGCCGATGGAAAACGCTTGTTCTATAGTGGTGATTTCCGTTCACATGGCAGAAAAGCAAAGGTGTTTCGGCGATTCTTAAACAATCCGCCAAAGAATGTTGATCATCTGCTTATGGAAGGTACTACTATTGGTAGAGGCAATCAAACTTCAAAGACTGAAGTTGAAATCGAAAATGAAATGCATTGTAAATTTACTGAACCGGGAAAAGCTAACTTGGTTTTGACATCAGGACAAAATATTGATCGGCTTGTGTCTATATATAAGGCCTGTAAAAAAGCAAATAAGATTCTTGTTATAGATGTTTATATTGCAAACGTTCTAGCAACTTTAAGTAAGTTTGCAGGTCTACCACACCTTTCAAGCTCTTTTAAGGATATCAGGGTTATTTACCCATACAGAACGACAAAACGTCTTTTCGATAACGGGCATGGCGATCTAGCTAATCGTTTTTCACCATATAAGATCAATTGGATAGAAATTGATATAGATCCTTCGGGTTATGTTATTCTAATTGGTGAAAGATTAAAGTCAGAAATTAAAAGAATGGGTCACATCACCGGAGGAAATTTAATATACTCCATGTGGAGTGGCTATTTGAAGAAGTCTAGAACAAAGAAGTTTGTTGACTGGCTTGAGCAAGATAAGGGGCTTGAAATATCAGTAATTCATACAAGCGGTCATGCCGATCTCCAAGCTCTTGAAAACATGGTTAAGGCTGTAGATGCAAAATATATTGTACCCATACATACTTTTGATGGGGATAAGTACAGAGATCTTTTCGGGAGACAGATCCTAGAACTCAAAGATGGTGAAGAGGCTAGTCTATAAAGGTGAAAGATGACATTAAATTTCAAGTCCCGGATAACGAAAATACTCGGAGAGTAATAAAGAAATACTTTAAAGTTACAGGTGTTTTTGCATTTGAAGATATCCCGGAAAATAAACCGGCTTGTTTATTGATAACGAAGGACGACAGGTTGCGGAGACATATTATGAGGATCGCGCTAAAGAATGACGTATAATCCGGAATCGATCAAACAAGAGCACTGCAACAGACTATTCGCACTTATAATGGATAAAGCCCATAAAGATGCATTCCCTTATCCGAAGTGCCTGGATAATAAGTATATTGATATTGGATTTGGCATAGAGGTAATAGAGGATCTTTTGCCAAAGCTTATGTAAACTGCCCACCTACTCGCAGTATTTATTGGGCTTTTAGCAACAATACCAACAATAAACACACAAAACTCGCAAGAGAAGCTGACTTTTATAGCAAATTCATTCCGATCAATAAGTATTTTTTGTATATTTACCTCTGATAATCATTATTACAAGAGGTAATCATCATGTGCGAACTCCTCGGCCTTTCATTTAATAAACCGGTTGATATTCAAATCAGCTTTACTGGTTTCCGGGAACGCGGACGCATTCACCGTGACGGCTGGGGACTGGGATCTTATGATGCCAAGGGGAAAGCCCACGTTGTAAAAGAAGCGGCCGAAGCGGCATGGAGCGAGCGTTCCAAGGCCCTTGCATCGGATCTAAACAAGCGTTCGGAGATCTATATCGGTCATGTCCGCATGATGTCAAGGGGCGAGAGAATGATGGAAAACACCCATCCATTCAAAATCGGATTAAAAGACAAGGATTATGTGTTTGCTCATAACGGTACGCTGACCGGTTACAAGTTAATGTTACCTTTAGGTTCTTTTGTGCCGGAGGG